>Ga0181612_165879_pt1 | contig 16356 bp, 5 predicted proteins | sample HoacroProtozoa21_FD_119630 | JGI IMG/M metagenome (GOLD analysis project Ga0181612, IMG submission 119630) | Hoatzin crop microbial communities from Cojedes, Venezuel. Combined Assembly of Gp0051906, Gp0051904, Gp0051908
GGAAACATTCAAGACCAGGTTGGACAGGGCTCTGAGCAACCTGATCTAGTTAGTGGTGTCCCTGCTCGCTGCGGGGGGGTTGGACTAGATGACCTCTAGGGGTCCCTTCCAACCCAAAACTTTCTATGATTCTATGATTCTATTAAGCATTAGCAGGTTCCACCAGAGTTCGAAGGCAAGACCTGGAACCCATTTGCACCAAAAGGTAACACAGCCCTCGCTGCCTGACCTTCCCAAAATAATGCTGTATATCATCACATTGTCAAAGGTGTTGTTTACCCACATGAGACAGGGGAGCTTCAAAAGAACACTTTCATCTCTTAATAAGCATGTACAAATGTATTTTATACACCCACAGAAATAAATATCTCTTTTCATGTATGTGTACATATACATATACTATAAAGAATCAATCTAGAAACATGCACTTGTCCAAAGCTATAATGATCACTCACATTTTATTTGACAGAGGGATAGACAGAAAGATGCTCTAACAGCTAGAGCAAAGAGATGATAGATGGAGGCAGATACTTCTCAAATCTTGTGATACACAATGGCAGTAAGCTCCATGGAAAATTTTGGCTCTTTTCTTTCACCAAGTTTTAATATCCCCAACTTTAGAGCCACCTTAAAAGAGCTGTCAGTTGTTCAGTCTTTAAAACATCAAATCAGCAGTGGTGGTATTCCCCACCCCAACAGTCCCTTCTCTGGGTTACTGCTGAAGCAAATGAGGAAGGAACGATAAACAAGTAAAGACACTGTGTCTGGGAATAAGAGAAAGGAAAAGAAATTTTTTCTATTTCCTGAGACCCGATATTCCCAACTTTCCCTTAATCACTGTAGTCTGCATCTCACCTCCTGCACTCAGATCTTTGCAAAATGTACCAGCCATCCCTTCAGCTCCCACTCATTAGTAAAGGTAGCCCTGCTGAGGGTGAGGATCTTGTGCCCATCCCAGCTGACTTTGCTGGGCAATGTTTTATCTCATTCTGCTCCCACTGAGAGCAAACAAGAGACAAGAGGGGTGCAGCTTGTTGTGAGCACCAGGCCTTGAGTTTCATCCACACAGAAACATCTGTTCATCTCAAAATGGAAAATGAATTCAAACTGAACGTGCAGCGCGTTTGTTCTCACCTCGTGGCCTCTTCATTTTAATTCAAAATAAACCTGAACAAACCCCTGAATCTAGTTTTGCACTTGCTTAAGAATACAAGTCACTGCTTGTACTAGCTCACTACAATCTAGATCCAGCTTTCATTAGTTCCTAGGAAACTGTACTGTGGCTGCTTCTTACCAATGCAGAACTTCAAAAGAAAATACCAGACTATCACTTTTTTTCCTTTTTTTCCCCCCCATAGTGTAAAATGTAGGCAAGATCTAGCTTTCCTATTCAGTCTTGGTTCTCTTTTGTTTGCAAATTTAAGACAGATGTAACTATTTTTGCATGCAATTTCCTCTTAATTTTTATCTTTGGCAATTTATAATGTCACTGCTTTTTTAGGATAGTAATACATTATGTTTTGCTCATTTGCACAGATTTGACAAACATCTCTGCCAAGCAGGTGAAAAGCAATTAAAAAAAAATTCGCTGAGGAAAATCACCAAGATAATTTTTTGCTTTTTAGTTGTTCAGTTTTTGACAAAACATATGCTCTGTGCATGCTTGGTGCAAATACATGCACACTAACCAGATGTAAAAATCAGGTATTATCATTCTTATGGTACAATAGATGTTGGGGGGCATGCTTTTAGTTCCTGACACAAAATTTTGCAGATTTGCATACTGCTCTACCTACTGAAATCCAAATGGCCACTTAGATGAACAAAAACTTCTGCATGACCCGCAGGAAGTCTCCACAAAATCAGTCTGTACTAAGTTATTATTCCCATAAATAAACGTGTTAAAATATAGTCCAATGAAGAAATAGTGCATTGATTAGTTTTTTATAAAACAAAACAAACAGTAAAACCCACAAACTGTCCTAGTGCATAGTCCTTATTTGGCTGAATAAGTCTGTCATGGATGAGTGCAAAGCACCTCACTCAGAAAAGCAGCAGTATGTCTTATTGAAGTAAAATAGGAATCTGACAGAGTTCAATAAGTTTGATGGAATTTAACACAGTTTAACAGTGGTTTGACAAGGTTCAATAAGTTTGATGGCAAGGTTCACCTTATTAATTACTGCATGGAAGAAACATACAAACGAAAACGGAGTTAGAATCAAGTTAGAATGATTCACACAGAGACCAGAAACACAAAGGGTAAGGAGGACCCTCCCGTTGAGTTATGAGGTCCAGAGTGGACCCCTTTGCTTTCTACACTCCTTTTGGAGCCTAGGTGCAGCTGGATTCAATCTTAGTGTCAGTCTTGGTCACTGGTTTATGTCTAATGGAATTATCCATTTTTGCAGCCTGCTGTAGGTGACCCTGCTTCGGCAGGAGGGTTGGACTAGATGACCCACAGAGGTCCATTCCAACCCCTACCATTCTGTGATTCTGTGATTCTGTGATCCATACAAGATTTACAGTAATATTGACTAGCTACATGGATTAGTAATGTTTCTTAGTATTAATTCAGCGTGCTATCAGTCACTTACTGAGGGTCTGTCACAGGTTAGGGATCTCTGCGCCTTGGGTAAGGAAGGATCTCTTAGACTCAGGTAAGGAATTTCTACCCTTGACAAGTGTCCCTGCTCAAGGGGACAGTTACCTGGCACACAGTCCAGCTGCAGTGCAGGGAGAGCTCAGATTGGGCCTATAATGATGGTAATGGTTATAAGGTGAAGTAGTTGGCTGCTAGTCAATACTACAGACAAGACAGATGTCTTCGTTTTATCTCTGTTATCTCGTTCTGTACTTCAGTTATCTTGCACTTTGGGGTTTTGAAATCACCTTTCGAAATATTTTTCAAGACACCTTCACTCCCTTGTATGTGAGCCAGGGGCTTTTCCAGCTCACAAGTTCACCCGAAGGACATGAGGCCTGTTGCTCCTCAGTCAACCTGAACCAAAGTACAGCTAGAAGTCAAGTGTATCCATCACACTCTCCCAGTCTATAATTATTAGACACCATCTGATAATAATGCCAGTCTTTCCTCCTCCTTTTCGGGCAATTTTCAAAGAGTCCTCATCCTCCCTACAGCTACTAACAATGAAAAACAGAAAGATGAAGTGGTGGCCTTTCAATGGATGTCACTGATTGGGAGGAGAAAGAGATATGGAAATTTACATTCTGATGAATTCTTCAGGGAATGTCTTACTGAAAATCAAAGCAGCAGAAATCATAAAGGGGCACATCCCTTGGTGATGAATATCTCAGGCAGCAAAGTTCCTTAGAGAGATTAAGACTTGTCATAAGTCCCTTTCATACCCTTGTTATGCTCCCCAAAGATTCGAACAGTCTCCCAAAAGACTTCTTTGGATGGTTATAATTGCACAAGAAGGCTTATGGACTCATTATTTATAGAGAGGACATTGGTTTTAACAAATTAGGATTTCTCCTTTATTTTTAATAAAAGGACTAAGTGCTAGCTTTGTAAGTACAAACCACTTGTAGAGATATAAGCTGCACATACTTCTATTGAAGGACTTCCCTGTGTGTTTAGAGGAAGAAATCTTGAACTGGACTATAACCAAAATTCCTGATTCTGTCAATGCTAGCATGCAATGTTGGGCAGAGCATTCAGTTTACTCTGCTGCCATATGCTGATTTGGATTATCAGTGTATTCAAGAGTACAAGTACCAAGGCAGATGCGATACTTTCATTTTTTGCAGGTGATGAGAAGCTTTATTTGTATTTGTAAAATGCATTCAGGTAAAACACATTCTGAAAATGTAAAGCATAACAATGCAATTTACCTTGTAGGGTTCCCCAAAAAGGTTAAAACCTGAAGCAAAGAGATCTTCATCCTGCTGGACTTCCTGGTTTCTTCTCTCCCATTCTTTCCGCTTAAGTGCACTCCGGTCTTGCTCATAATGACTGAAAAAGAGAAAGACAAAAAAAGACAACACATTATTTCCCCTATAATTTAGTTACGTGTTCATTACTATCAGTAAGAGCAGCAAACATCATAAACAATGCAGCTCCTGAGGACGATTCTGAAAGAAAGAAGCAGCCACTGAATAATTTTCCCAAATGTAAATTTGGAATCATAATACTATATGAAATTGGACAGTAGGATAGTCAGTACACTTCTAAAATGAGAACAGACAAAAACGTTCATTTCAAATTAACAGAGCATTATGTAGAAGAATAAAATGCATTTTGATGCATTTGTATGAACAGTCTGTAAAATACATGCACGCACATGCACATACACACAAACGCACACACGTGTGCCCACAAAGAAGGTGTCTGTGCAGAGAAAGCAAATATGAAGTCAAGGAAGAACAGTAACATCCTCAAATCCATTTAACTGTGTAACACTTGTCTCCATCCATCCCAGCGCTCCAGTTCAGCCTCGTGTGATTTAGACCACCTAATTCTGTCCCATGCACTTGGTAAAATTTATGTACAGCTTCATTGTGGGTGTCAAGGGGGTTTTAAAAAGTGGTTTTGTAGCAGGCTCCCGGAAGAGACTTTAGTGGTAGTCGATTCCAGCATCAGATAATTCTACACACAAACAATCAGAAAAAGGTCTAGCGCCTCGGTGTAGCAATGGCGAGTGGCACTTATCTGTGTGTCAGCTTGCTTTGTGCACCTGCCAGACCCAGATGACAAGCTCAGAGACCACATTCACTTCTCCCCTGAAGAGCACTAAAGTACTTCGGTCTCTTGGCTTCGCAAACTACCTCCTGCTCCTCTGAAGGAAAAGATATAATTAAAACCCTGAAGTGAAAAAGGGGGAAAAATAGGAAAGGAAAAAGGAAAGGAAAAGATGCATGCTTCAACTTGCACTGACAACCTCTCATGTGACAGGCATTAAGGGACACTTCTGTGCTTTCAACCCATATTTGATTTGTTATGAGGCTTTTGGCTCTGCTTTGCGTCAGTTAATTAGCTACCAAATTCCAGGCGACAACCTGAATAGCGGATTCAGTATATGCACTGATGTTATCTGTTGTAAGCAGTATTTTCCTGACAGATTCTGGACATGCATGTACACATCCATGCACGGCCTCTATGTACAAATGCATACATACAAACATACACATTACATATGTAACAAAGAACACTTAATTCTCCTATCTTTTCTGAGAATGAATTAAATCTTCATAAAGCTCCACTGCACTTGGAAGATAACCAAATATCTACAACTTTTGCCTTTTTAGCTCAGCATGATGTTGTATTGAAAGCTTCACACCGAGAGATATAATGAGGAATGAACTGCACAGTGATGAGGCTTTAACAGTGTATAAAGTCACTGATTTCCGAGTGAAACTACAATTACTAATTTGAAGCACCAGCTAATTAAAACCACAGCTATGTATTTAGCCTCTTGTTATACCTACTGCAGTTTATAATTATGAGGACCTCTTTATCTACTCAATTAAAGTTCTTATGATTCAGGCAGGTTGTGTTTGAACCTGCAAGCCCTGCAGAGAGCACAGCAAAGCATATGTCTGTTGCCTGATGACTCCCTGTAACCTTACACTCATATTCTTGTTTTTGTACAGGGAAGGAAAGGAAAAAAGCAAGACTAATGCTACAATGAGATCCCTAAATAAAAAATATGAATTAATAATTGGTTTAAGCAATTCAAGATCACTCAGGCTGAGATTGAATAAGACTTGAGTATGGTTGTAAACAGAAAGCAAAGCCACCTACATAGGCTGAGCTGAATGATTTCCATCTACCTTTTCCAAGTTGGAAGGCTGAAAATATGCCACATTTATTTATTCATAACACCTTCTGATGTAATGATGTCAGTGGCAACAACACCAAGCTCCAGAACATTGATAAAAGTGTTGTTCTTGGTATTTTTGCAGAAGCTATAGTACTATTTGCTGGTTTCCCGAAGGAAACTGAACGGAAATTGTTGTAAGCAATAGTCACGTTACTGTAGTATACGTGATCATGTTGCTGACACAGTACTGCAAACCACAAGCGACCCGTTCGCTAAAAGGTGAAGGAGGGCACGAGTCTCCCTTCATTTCACGTCCTAAACCAAGATTAAAATCCACAGGTATGGCACTGAGTACAAACTGTTTCCCAAATTGGTACACGAAGATGACGATAAAGGTGACTCCATCTCTCCTCACAACTCTTCTGGAGTAGGGGGGCTGCTTTAGCCCAGGAATAATCCAGCCTGGGAGCAGCAGGAACACACTGTGTTCATCCTCCTTATGGGAGGTCTTTCCAGGGATTTCTTCGGTAGTCTGACTCATGGATTGTGTGACTTGCAGCAAGATCAAATCAGTATGAAGTTATGAGCCCAGTCTCAAAGACAGCAGAGTGGATCTGGTGTAAGCAGGATTATATATCCTGCACAAGTAATCTTTGCTTATGGGGACAGTCCTATCCCAGGCACCATCAGCATTCACTTCAGAAAGAATTACTCATGAAACGTAGAGCTGTGTTTTACAGCTTCCCAATGGCAACCTCGACCTGGGGATTCAGGGTGAAATCCTGGGCCCATTCAAATTAAACTGAGTCCACTGAACACACAGATCACAGAATCACCAATTACAGCCCAGGACAGATCTCACCGTCATGTGAGGTTCTAGCATTTTGTTATCTAAAAGCTGGCCCCCGTCTCAAGCATGCAAAATATTTAGGGAACCAACTGAAGCATTATGCCATATCCTATCTGAGAAAAAGCAGCAAAGGCTCTAAGACTATTTAGATATGTTTTGTGACACATTACAAAACCACAAATTCAAAAATGATGAAAACAGCAGTAATTCAAGATGGCATAATCACTTTAAAATACATTAATTTAAGCTAAGACAGTATTTACAACATTAACAGCAAAAGGTTGAAAAAAACAGTGTTTTCTAACACAAAATACTAAGTATTTCTCTCTTAGTGAGTGTGTTTATGAAAGGTATCTATCCCGTGCACACAAGAGGTGAGCACAAAGGCACATCTCAGGCACTGGACCCCAGCGATATTTACAGACTGTAAAACTGTGAGCATCCACTTTACAACACAAGCAAAGCCCTAAGTGAACTGCTAACTTTGCATCAATCTAAATCTCTCTCTCATATAGTCTCTTGTGAGAACAAAAAAAAAATAAAAATTAAAGGTTCATTTTGAACTTCCCACTCACACGGTCCCATCCCAGCCTTAAGTGTACAAAGTGTCTATTCAAAAGGAAGTGGTTGCTCATCCTGTCAGGTCAATTACTTGGCTTATTTCTCTGCACATGTACTTTTGCTATGGGAATGCTTGACAGGGTACTGATTGTGGCTACAGAAAGTCAAATATTGTAAGATCATACGCAGATTAGTGTAACAACCTCTTTGGGTTCCTTTGTACTCCCAAGAGGGATGCTGATTAGATCTTTAGATCTTAAGGCTGCAGTGCACTGAGAAGGTAATGGGATGCTCTCCAGAAACTCTTAATGCAACCACAATGCAATCTCTGGGACTTATGTTTAATATTTAGCTTAACTAATCTTCTGTGAAATACAGATATGTGATTCGTGATGAAGGTGTCAGTGAAAACTATAGTCAGATACCACGAGGAACACCAGAGTTCAGTCTGTCTCAGTATGAGAAATACTTTGTGACTCCTCTAAAGTCAAAAGAGTAGGAAATCACAAATACAGACTTTTGCAAACATTTTTAAAAAAGGGATTTAGAAGAAAACAGCTGCAGGCCACAACACTCACTGTATTTGAGAGGGCCAGTTCCCTAGACACAGCTATTACATGACAATGTAGTATAAATACATGAGCTTTATTGTTTTGTTACCACTTATTAGATTAATAATTCAATTTGAATAGGGAAGTCTGTACATAAATCTGAGAAGATCAGGAATGGTGAGCAGTAAGAATGCTACAGAAGCACAAGACCACGGACCTACAAATTACCACTGTGCTGGATATGGCAGAAAGAATAGCAACCATAACAGTATTATTGTTTTGGTATGTTTAACATAGAGGCAGGCTGCAAGTACATTTCGAATAACAGCACTTGATACCTAATCCTTTAAAATCAGACCAGCATACATGCATTTGTCATTCTTCTCAGCTACGAACGCCCTAAGGGACAGCGGTGAGCTGAGGCACCGTGACAGGCCAGGTGCTCAGCCTGCGTGAACCTGCAGCGTGTCAGCGAGGCCCATGGAGCTGCTCCCTTCACACCCGCTGCGGCCCACATCCACTGCCGGCACAACGCAGATCAAGCAGAGAGGGCGGCTGGGGCAGGAGGAGGTTATATCAATGCAAAAGATAACAGGCATGCATGTAGGTTTTGGACTGGAAGCTAAAAATGTGGATCTGATGATAAGAGATGGAAGTCACATACACGCTGTCTATAAAAAGGAAAACTAGAAGAAGAATGAAATTTGGGGCACTGGAGAGCAAAATGCAACGATCTGTGGTGAAAGGGAGAGGATGTGGTGCAAAAGATTTGGCGGGAAGAGAAAAAAACCTTTTAGAACAGGCCACAGAGCAAGAGGTTACAGGGAAGAATTAAAGGAAAGCTGAAGAAATAAGACCAACAGCTAAAGGCTAAGACCTAGTATTTGGGGTTTATCTTCAATGATGTGCTAACTAAAGCCATAGAAGTGGTCTCCAAAAGTGCAGAAGACTAGGCAAGGCAGACAAGAGCCTGAAAGACAGGAGAAAGAGTAGAAGAAAGTCAGATCAGACAAGTTTGAAGGAGTAGTGACTGTGATAAGAAGAAAAAGTAGAAGAGAAAAAAATGACCAAACATCTAATGCTGCAGAAGAATCATGAATGAGAACACAATTCAGTTCTGTTGATTCAGTCAAAACAACAAGAGCCCAACAGGAAAAGAATCGATAAAAAGCTGGAGCACAGGGGCTCTGTAGTAATGACCGACTGCATCCACGAGGATAAATGAACAACATTCAAGAAAAACAGCATTTATCCACGAGTTAGGGAAGAAGTAGTTGCTGTTCTCAATAACGTGTCTGAATTCACAAAAATGCGCACTATGGTCAAATCAAATATTCCCCGTGCTAGTCCACGCCTAAATGATATGCCTAAATGATGAGAGAAGTTCTCAGCTGAAATGTTTGTCTTTTGTGGAAAAAAAAAATAAACAAAAGCTTCTAAACTAAGACACAGTGGATATAAAATGATATAAATTTGAGAACTGAAAGTCCTTTCCCAAGGTTATTTCTTCACAGTTTTGACTTTGGGACAGAGTCATTGCTCTGCCACGAGCTCTCAGGAAGTTGGTGAATTAAACCCAGAAATTGGGCTTCCTTGAAAACTAACTCATATGCCTGCACATGGCATTAAACATCTCAAATCAAAAATCATTCATGAATATATTCGACTCACATGAGAAACACAACTCAGGTCAATGAGAATACTGCCATGCTTAAAATACATGCTTGCTTTTCCACACCAGGGCAATTCTTTTTCAATGCGAGGAAAAATACAAGGCAAAAAGCATTTCGCCTGAAGCAAATACATTACAATAGGAATTCACCTTTACATAACCCCAGGTTTATCTCACCATAACTCCACTGATTTCATGAAAAAGCAGAGCACCACAATATTGTAGGAGGGAAGAACAACAGCATTCCTTGGTGTATTCAGATTCTCCCAGTACACATGCTGGTATTTCAATACAATTATTCAAAAAAAAAAAAAAAAAAAAAGAAGCCTGGGGTCTTAAATTTCATTACAGGTCTTAAAATATATTCAGCAAATGCAGGAATTTCAAAACCTGATCTTCAAGCAGAAATATGGCCAACTTAACATCTCTTCCCTGCTCATATGAAGTCTTTGTTTCACTTAATGATAAACATAAGCAGTACCACCCTTAAAATAGCAGAATTCCTACTCCTCTGTTTATCACCATTGAACTTGCATCCTTGACTTCGTAATTTTACTACTTAACAGAGCCCAGTCAAGCCATGACAGAACAGCTTTACAACTTCTCACTATCTTTCATATTTAACATCTACTCTAATGTTGTGTTGGTCTTCACAGCATGAATAGTTACTGAAAGTATCTAGCACAGAACACATCTATCACTGCACTTCAAGATGAATGATTTATTTCAAAATATAGAATATTCTGTCTTTGATGTTCAGCAGTTCTGTAGAGAAACACTTGAGATGGTCACTGGTTATCTATCCACATGAGCTAAATCTCTTAGCAATTTGCATTAAAAACAATGCCATTCCTGTAGCATATTTGATAGAGAATACAGAAGATTAAAGCCTCCGAACAAAATAACACCCAAGAGACCCCTGGGCAATTTATGGAAATGTAAAGTTAGGAGGCTAACGGTTTGGCTTATATTGGTCATTCTTCATTGTTTTTAGTTACCTCCCCCCCCTCGCACCTAGAAAATGTTATTTTCCACTCCATTTTCTCTCCTCTTTTTGGTATTATGCAGCCCCAAACCCTTCCTTAACGTGAATTTGGAAGGAACGATTCTGGCGGAATGGATGACAGAGATAAGCTCCTGAATAGTAAGCGTATAAAGAATAGATGAGGTTTCAAAGGGGAGCATTTATTGTTTCCTGTATCATAGCACATTGTCTTTCAACATGATTAGTTATCAGTCTGAGTTATCAAAAACTGGGATGAAATAAAGCGCTTACGCAGTTATGCTTCATTGATGTCAGCTAGGGGAGCATGAAAATCTCCATGAAGTTGGGTAATTGATGTGTAAATCAGAGCTCAATCACTCTGTAATAGAAATGGTCCCACTGAAAGTATGGTTGTTGAACAGTATTGCAGAGGGGTGGGAAAGAAAGAAAGAGAGTCAAGATAAGACTTATTTATTAAAAATTATAGTAAGTGGCAATTTACACAATTTTCTCTTCAAGAGAGAAGTGCTGTCAGATATATTTAAATGCAAGCTACAGACCACGATATTTGGATATCCTTATTCGGCAATAATTAACTGTTTCTGTTTTATTAAAATGCTTGGGGACACTGTTATGGATATTTAAAAAGCAAATTAAATTAACATGTTGATCCTTTGAAAGGCAACACGTGTAAATGACATCAGCAATTGTAATTTGGTTAACAATGTGTGTTCAAGGTATGTTTTGGAGTCCTATTACAGTCTTCTTGTCAGTTCAAATTTGCAGTATGAGAAACAAAAGCAAAACTAAAGGAAAAGAGGGGGAAAAAAGAAAACTAAAGAGAAAAATTATTACATCCACAGCTCCAAAAGGACATTAAAAGACAAACAGTCATTAGAACATCAGTCATGTAAAATAGCTTCCCAAAATATAGTATTTCTAAGAGTAAACATCTGGTAAGTAAATAAAAGAGCTAGTTAAGGTAACATTATGGGGTTTTGTTGTCATTTCTTTTCTTTTAATAAATGAATGCACACAAAGGCATTCACATCAACTTCCCAAAAACACCTGGAATCCAGTATTCTAGTTATGACTTACACTAAACCACTGATAAACTGTAACAAACTTGCCATCAGTGTGAAATTTATGAGCATTTTTGGCATCAAATTAATTACATTCAGGACACAGAGCCTGGATTAGGAAGCTTTATTAGATGGGTAATGTGCTGTGACTGTAAGGGGACTCTGATTACTACAAGGGGATTGAATAGGGAAGGAGGTTCAATCTAAATTCTGAATTTTATTGCCCTTATGAGTTTAACAGGATATGACAGTTTCTTCTTGTTTTAAACTTTTTTTTTTTTAATTCTGTTGATCTCTCCTGGGATTTGAAGTTTCTTCAAAATTTAGTGACTGCAATGAAGCCATTAAGTCTTTGCCAAAGTATACAGTAATTCAAACATATTTCACAGCATATGTCCTAACGGCTTCCTAGCTGCCATCGTACTTCACATGCCCATCAGCACCAGCATTCTATGTATCAAAGTGTTACAGATGAACATAGTTGTGTTTAGTTGCATGCTGTGCACTATTCTTTACACACATCAACAGCAAACATGGTGTAGTACTGCTACAAAGTGTATATTTGTACATGTATTACTCCCAAGGCATAACATTAATTTGATGCGATTACAGATATTCTGACAACTCTTGTAACAGTCTGTTTTTCCTTCACCTGGATACCTCAAATTATGAAAAATTTCTTTAAAAGGTCCAAGTTTCTTTTTGTACATGTACCACTTTCAAACATTTAAATATATTTTAATATATGGAAACATAAAATCTTTAATTTATTATCACTTGATTTGTACAGATTGCATTCTTACATCTGAGCTGAAAACCATCTTGAAGTTCTACTTTGTCTTTATCTTTTTTTCATATTTATAATTAAAACTTTTCTTTAATATTGCTGCTCAAGACTTTCCTGGGCACTTGTAAGATACTTCCTTCAAAACTGAGTCCACACATTTGTATTTTCTTGAAATACTGGCAATGATATGCAACAAACAGCTGACAGAAATAAATCTAGCCTTTCAAGAAATGTTACAAAACAATCATTGATTAACACAACCTTTTGGAGACAGATGAATCAGCAGACTCAACTGCTTGAGTATTTTATCACAGAAGTGCTTCCGTGCTACTCCTACAGCTCTAATAAATGCATTCATTTACTAACAGGCACCTCTACTCCCTTGAGCATTTTCACATGCTGTGCAGCTCTTTAACCACATGTTCTTAAACTTAACATGTGCTGAAGAATGCCACCACAGGAAAATTAAGAATTCGGTAGGATGACTATTTCATTCATCAATTTTAGATTGAAGGAGAAGTGCACGCAGGTCACTGTGTGCAGTGCACACAGACTGATTTAGAGACCTCAATGCACAGAAAAATAGTACCATAAGTAAGCCTAATAGAATTTAATTCATTGTTATTAAGGACACTGTTTGGCTAGAGAAATTATCTTTTAAATGAATTGTTCTTTTCTCAGTTGAAACCCTATATAATTGCCTCCCTTTGTTGCAGTAATACCTACTGTAAAGGAAAGAGATGACCAAATAAATGCAGCATGCTCTTGTTTCAAATTCAAGTAAACATGCATCCCCCTTTCAGGGCTGTTGTGGAATATATTGCCCATCTTGGGCACCAGCAAACTGCAGGAGACACAATGATTTTGTAGCTATATGACACTTAATGGTCATCAGCTTCGAAAGAATCTAGAACATTTCAACCTCCAAATTGTAAGCCTTCTTCCATTAGACCTTAAAAAGTCCCACAGCAACAAGGTGCCTGTGACGCATTTTTCCTAGATTCAGAGTCAGCAGTTCAACGGATTATCATCATCATCGGCTTCTAGTGAAGAAGATAATCTATAACAAATACTGCTCATGTCTTCAGCAATCATGTAATGTTTATTCCTCATTTATAAATAAAGCATGACAAAACAATTTAACCAAAGCAGCACAAAGTTCATCTGCATTGCTGAGGTTTACATCCACTTTAAGGGCATAGTTCAACTTCAGCTGATGCTACTGGCAATTTTCCCAGTGAATTCAATGAGGGTTGGATGGGACCTAGCCATTTAATGATGACCAAAAAGCCAGGTCTCGTAACACAGCCAGCTCTAAGCAGGAGCAATTTCTTGGTATAAAATAGCTTTACTGTTATATTCCTCATGCTAACAGAAATTTTTTATCCACTGCCAAGAGCTTAAAAACTCCTAAGTGCAAACCAGCACATGCCACTACCACTTTGAGCTAAGGTGCTATTTTCCTTTTTTTTTTTTTTTTTGTGATGTTATAGATCGCACACATGACATCTCAACCGACTGGGGAATAATCAAATTTGCCTGTGTCTCACAGTTAAGTACTCACACACACACACCAGGCAGCAGATCAGAGACTCTGTCACTGAGAAAAAGTAAAGCAAATGTACCCTGCTCCCTGAAAAGTACAACCACCTTAAATTTAAGTCAACATAGGAATGCCATGCTATTAGGGATCTGGCATGTAGGTGTTAGCAACACAAGTTTGAAATATCCCCTGGGATTTAAAAGCCCAAAATGAACACTTCAAAAAACCCTGTAAAATGATTTCACTTCTTTAGACAAAGCAAAATCGTAACACAATCTTATTTAGACTGGCCAAACTGCAACCTCACTTCTGAAATTATTCAAACGTTTAAGGTGGGTGTGATGCAAATGATTCTCTCAGCACTGCAGCTTCCAGAGCCAAACACAAACTATACCCATTTCCCCAATTATGTTTTGAATGTGTGTGAAATTTCACGTGTGCAACTGACTTCATGAATGACAGAAACACCACAATGAAGAAAACATGGCCATTTAAGGTCAAAATTCCCAGAAGAAAGTAAGACCAAAGCTCCATTTAACCCATCCTGCCTCTGACAACGGCCAACAGCAAATGCCCAGTAAAGCCCCTAGCAACAGAGCAAAGCGCTCCCCAAAATACTAACATTGCCCTGAGAAATTCTTGGCACATGAAGCTCTGGCTGAAGTACAAAGAACCTGGTATCTTTGTATTGAACACATCTAGAAGACTTCTCTCCAAAGAATGCTCTCAAACAGATACTCTGTGGCAAGGAGTTTCACAATTCATCTGAAAATTATTGCCTTATCCCAATCTAGATTTATCATTCATACAGGTCTGAAAACCTGATTGATTTAAGAAGATTGTTTGTATTTTATTGAAAATGTGAGAAGATAATTCCCATGCATTTTACTGGGGCACCTACACTTACTACAAGCAAACAGGAAGGAAGCTCCCGGGCTCTTCAGTCTCTGGAGAGTCTCAGCATGCATCCCACGGCACTAACTATACCACGCATTTTCAAGACCAGACACATGGATTACTGCACCCAGAATAATAGTTATTTACACACCGAATCCTTTGTATTTTTGTCCCTTCTCCTGTCAATCGGCAAATTAATATCATTTCTTTTCATAACATGAACACAATGTGTTATTTAATAAAAGTGCATCCTTTTTAAATTCCCTACTATCAACCATTTGTCTAATAGAAATATTATACTATGTGACATGCAAATATTAAAATGCAATGTAAGTTGAGTCATATTCATTGGAGGCTGGCCAGCTCCAACACATCTCACTATTTAATAATAAAATAGTCTAGTGTAAAAATATGTAAACTAGCTTCCATCCTGCTTTAATACTCACTTAACATGAGAAGAAAGTGAATGCAATTTTGTTTAAATATTAAACATTACATTTCTTCTTTTGATTATTAAAGTATTATTAAAGCTAAATGAAAATGTTTGCAACCTCCTTCCTCTGAAGTCTTATAGGTCACTGCTATCACTAATATTTTGTCTCTCTAGCTGCCTTCTTTGTGATCTCAAAGCTCTTTCTGAATCAGAGCAAGTCATGCCCGATTACACCTTTGGGAAGGAGCAACTGCTGTCACGCAAAACAACTGAGGGAGTGAAAGTTTAAGCGAGTTGATGACGGTCATTCAAGAGTAAAGAGATGGCTGTGGGAAGAAAACTGAGGAGTCCCGGCTCTCAGACATTAAACTTCACTGTAAGACCAGTTGTAACTTGCAACCATTCATCCACCACTACACTTCAGATGAGAACCATCAAGTTGAAATTTAAGACTATCTGACAATACCATACAGCAAGAAGGAATTATCTTTATGTGTGTTTCCAGAACATTGGGTCACACACCATGAGACAAGTTTTCTCCTGCTGAATGTCACTGAGAGAGGTGGGCAAGGATGTTCTTATTACATTTGCTGGAAGGATGGAGTGTATCAAATGACTTAATTTTGTGTAGTGCCCCACTTTGACAAACTGATACTGCACAGGGCATAATGTCATTAGGTGATTAAAGTACAAGAGCACTCAGCTTCCCAACTCCTTTCATACCAACGGCCTGCAAGTGCTACTGCAGCAGGCTCAGAACTGGAAAAAGCTGTGGCTGCGGAGGCAGTACGGGCCCAGTAACATAGAACACTGACCTCCTCCTCTCACCAGGAAGTCCCACCCTGGCAGGGACCAGAAAACAGCATCACAGTCCCCCTGAGAGAGCCCGCCTTCCCCTCAGCCTCTTGAAGCACCTTCACGACTGGCAACAGCCCAAACCCTCATGTGACCTTCAAGCATTGTGTCAACGGTCCTCTCACCCCAACAGCAAAAGGACTCTGCGTTAAGCTGTACTGACAGAAGAGTGACATGATATAATCCTGAAAGCATGATGTACTTCCACTTTTCAGCTGCTATTGCCTTTGAACATAGAATCACAGAATGGTAGGGGTTGGAAGGGACCTCTGTGGGTCATCTAGTCCAACCCTCCTGCCGAAGCAGGGTCACCTACAGCAGGCTGCACAGGACCCTATCCAGGAGGGTCTTGAA
>Ga0181612_164910_pt1 | contig 16354 bp, 5 predicted proteins | sample HoacroProtozoa21_FD_119630 | JGI IMG/M metagenome (GOLD analysis project Ga0181612, IMG submission 119630) | Hoatzin crop microbial communities from Cojedes, Venezuel. Combined Assembly of Gp0051906, Gp0051904, Gp0051908
AGGAGTCGCTGGAGAGCTGCCCAGCAGAAAAGGACCTCGGGGTGCTGGTCAGCAGTCGGCTGAACATGAGCTAGAAGTGTGCCTGGGTGGCCAAGAAGGCCAATTGTGTATTCGTCAATAGCTCCCCTTAAAGAAGGGAGGTCATGAAGCCTTCATCTCGCCTCATGAAAGAGGCAATAACAAACCAAAACCAGTATGCTAGGAATGGAAAAGATCTTCAAAAATTTTAGAAAAGCACTATTGTAATAGTCAATTCCATTTCAAATTTCAGGTATTGCTTTAGATAAGTGTATTGTGGGACACATTCTCCTAATTGTTATCCTTATGTTTTTTTCTAAGCAGAGTTTACTGCTTCAATTTATTTTAAGAGAATGTGTATCCCGTAAACTTGGAATTTGGAAGCATGATTAAGATGAAAGCAGGAAAGCATGGAATAGTTACGGATTTGCTTCACCAAATGTTTCTAGCTGCCGCTGTGATCAGGGAAGAACAAAGTTTCATAGCATCTTGAAAAATAAAACACAAAAAAAACCCCAAAAAACAACTAAACACAAATGAAACTCTGAGTCTGATGAAAATATTCGTGCCCAAATGAACCTGCCCCTCGGAGAATGTTCCCTTGTGTGCATCCTTCCTCGTGCACCAGTACTCAACGGGCTCCGACAGTAAACACCATCTGATGAGAGAACTGCAGCTTTCTTCAGTAGTTTCAGCATCTATGCTGTCCCGTACAAGTCAGTCGTAGCTTTAAAAAGCTTAATTGGGATAGTACTTTGTTTTTGAACTGAATCATAAAACGTTCAAACTTGTGGAAGTGAATTACGGTAACGTTGTGCTGTGTTAGATTTGGGAATGTGATGCTTCCCTCTACTGGCCGACCCACAGAGACCATGTTTTACTACCTGATGAAGAAAGAAACATAAATATTTTAAAAAGAGCAGCCTATGCTTAGGACTGAGGTAAGAGGATTGTCATTGCAGTCTCTTACACAGGAAGAAATAAATCCCTTACCTGCATCATAAAGCAGCTTTATATTGTAAAGTGACTAAAATTACATCAGTCACTTTTGGCAAAGAGTAAGTACACTAAGATTTTAAGCCATTTCATGTCTGCTAGTAACACTAATGCTAAGTATTTGCAGTGCATCACAAAGAGCATGCAATAAAACATTTGAATTTTGCAAGGAAGACTTTTATCCAGTGTGGAACCCATGAACCATACAGCATCTGACTGATACTTAAAATGGACTTATCTTTCAGCTTAATTTCAAGAGTTTAAATGCTCCTTTAATTTCACATGAGAATTTGTGCATAAATCTCATTCTATGAGTTGATACAAAAAACACACAAATTTCTTGGTCAGTCACAGTATCTAAGATAACAAGAAAAAATGCTTAGCTCTTGACTGTAGCATATTCTCCATGAAATGAGTTACCAGTGATGGTAATATTCTAATTAACATGAGCATTCAAAGACGCTCAGTACAGTTTAAGACTGCATTGTATATGAGCCTCACACTGTCAAAGCAATTGCATATCACAGGGTGTTCTTTCAAGTGATTAAGAGACTTCTACATTTGTACCACATTTTTTTCCTTCCTTAAATGATGCCACTTTGCCTCTATGATGTGTAATGTTGCAGATTGTTCACCTTTGTAGCTATAGATGAACAGCTCACGGAGAGGCCTTTTCTTCCCTTGAAAATGTAAGTTCTGCTGTTAAATTGGTCGCAGCTACTGAGAGGCTGCTCTGGTTGGCTCCCTGAGATGCACAGAGACTGGAGGTCTTCACTCAGGACTCCGCGCTTGTTCAGCTGGTTCTCTGCACTTTCCTTGTGCCGCTGTCACCCTGTAGTGACGGACAGAAGGTTGGTTTCTGTTGGTGTCATGAGTGCACATTTAGAAAAACTTTACTTTGCAAGGAATTACCCAAGGAGATTAGTATCTCTTGCGGTGGGTTTCCACTTACTTGTTAAGTGTGCAGAATTGCGCTTTCTCACCAGCAGGTGCAAGGTATGGACAAAGAGAGAAACTGTCTTCTGAACACTTTACTTGCTGCTCCCTAACAACAAGCAAACTGACAAATTATGTGGCTGAGTTGAAATTCTTCATATATCACTTTTCACATGGGAGATCTGAATTGTATTTCCTGCTGAAATTGTTTTTTTTTAACAATTGATAATTAACTCAATTTCTGCTTTGATTCTCTGCTCAGTATTCCAGGACTCAGTAGCAGGCATCTATATGGCTACAAAATAAGTATAGATGTTTCTCTTACATGTCATTTTGGTACTGGACACTAGTCATAGTGCCCCTGGTGATGAAACTACTGTTCTTGAATGTAGACCCAAGGCTCCATTCATATAACAGCTAAGAAAGAAATATTTCTGTAAAGCGTGATCCAACTGTTTTTCTTCGATTTAAACACCTTCCCATACAAACTTGGATATATGAAAAGGGGCCAGTGACATTAGAACTAAGAAAGTATATTTGCAGCAGGAGGCTTGCAATACCTAATTTGAAACCCTTAGAGTAGAAGTCATCAACTCTGTTCCAGGGTTTTGTAGCTGAAGAATGCTAATATTTCTTTAAAATGTTTTTCAGCATTGATTCTCTGTAAGATATACGGTGGAACCCTATGGTTCCTGTGGCTTGAAGTCTTTTAGAGTTTCATTTATTTGTTCAAAAAAGCCAAAGCTAGTGTTAGCATGCATTTATGGTGGAGTTTAAGTACTTCAGAATTTCTAGACTAGGCTTAATAGGTTTCTTGAATAGAATTAGCATAGTCTAAAGTTAGGAAAAAGTACCTCGTCAGAAAAAAGAAATCCCGAACAGCCCATCCTCATGGGTCTCAGGAACTGTAGTTTTTCCCCAGGTGGCAGACAGAATTGTGTAATAAGATGAGTTAACTGACTGTAAAACTTCAATAGAAAGACAAAGCTTGAACAGTAGTGAAATCTGTACCAAGCCTTAAAACACAGGGGGTTTTTTGTCTGCTCAAAGCAGATGTCTAAAGTGACAAATGGACATTGGACAAACCACAGGAGAGTTGAGTATGGTCTGCTTGTCAAGCCAGTGTGACCTAATCACTCTAAGTGGATGGTGTGAAATAATTTCCCATGGAATATTTCAACACTTCAAAAGGTGACTGGGTTCTAGTTCTGAGCAAGCGACGGTAGCATTTCTAAAAAAAGGATAAGGCGCCCTTCAGCATTTGTATGGACTCTTCAAAGTCAGAGGCACTTGACTTTGGGGCAGCCTAGCAGGTAAGCTGCAAAAGAGCCAAATGAATAAGCTGGTAAGGAAGCGTATGTGGTATGGTATCTTTGGCCTAGAGTTTTAGTGCCTGTGTAGTCCATGTATTAAACTGGATAGTTAATAGCAAAAAAGCAAAGAAAAATACCAGCGATGTGTTGAATTAAAGCAGGGATTGAATTTTGTGGCTACTTCAGAGTTGGTTTCTGAACTATAGCACGAAGATGGGGGGCTGTTTTTAAATCAAACTAGCCATGAGGCCAGAAACTGACTTAATCTTTCAAAGGTAAACATGTGGTGACATGTTTCAATGATTTAACCACAGTAATTGTAGTAGCCCACATGAAATTTCAGCTGAGAGTTGTTATCACCTGAAGGATGAGTTGTTGGCTTGTTTGTATATTTAAGGGACTTTCTCCAAAATGTTACTGAACAAGTCCTGATAAATAGTAGCATTGGGGTTTTTTTCCAGACTTGTTTGTATTTTTTGTTTTTATGTGAGACTACTGCATTGATGACTCCTCAAATGTTTTAAGGCATGAAAGAGAAAATGGCAGTTTCAGCAGTAAAATGTTTAAAAAAAAAAAAAGCATACATTTATGAAGGCTTTGTTTCTTATGTGTGGATGTTATCTGAAAATACTTTTTTTTTTCCCCAAGTCCCAGATTACTGTTGCTGAACATGGAAAACATGAAGTTAGTTGACTATGGGGTTTTTTCGGAGGCAGCTCATAAGAGGTTAAACCTATTTCATAACATATGTTACACTTCTGCTTGATAAAAATCAAACTACCGAGACACATTGGACTACGTAGAACAGGATGCTTATAGTTTGAAATATGGGACAGAAACTGTCCCAGTTCCAATGAACTGCTGAATCTCTCTGTTAACTGGAGTTGCGTGCGAGGCTAGTTACAGAAGGTGTGCTCTTGAACAGTGACGTAAAATTCCTGCAGCAGTAAATCTAGCTTCTGAATTCCGAATACTTGCTTAAAATTCTTCAAGCTATTTCAACCCTTCAGTATTTTATTTCCTCCCTTTGTAATGCGATGGTTTAATCTTACCTCATATTTGATAGATGCATTTCAGTTGAATTTCACCTTTGGTAAATGTATGCTATTTCTTCTTTTCCTGAAGATACGTACCCCACCCCCTTTCCCATTTTCCTTCTTTTGCTTGAAAGATAAGAGCAGCAAAAAGAATGAGTCCACAGGGCTCATACCAAGCTTCACAGCTCTTCCTGTATGAAGAGGAATATTCCATTGTTCCATTAAAAAAAAAAAAGTGAAATCATTATTTAAAAAAAAGAGGAACCCACCCCATAGGATCGAATCTCCCTAACATTTTTTTATCACTACAATTGCTTGGTACATTGGCTTAGTTTTCTTTCAAATTCTGTGCTTTTTGGAGTGTAACCTAAGCTAATTAAATGATGTTGCCTACTGAGGGCTGGCAGTTTTGGCAAGCAAGGTAACAGCTGCACCATGCTGATGACGAATGGTGAAACTTGTATTAGAGTGGTATTTTTGCCTTGTCAGACACAATAATTAAGTTGGTAGCATTGAGGAATACAGGAAGCTTTCACGATTGTATAGCTGAACTTGCACCAAGTAAGACTTTATAGTGGGGGGGCTGTCTTTGGCCAGGGAAATAACCGTATTGCTGCCTCTGCAGAGTTAGCAGCCAGAGGTAGGGTGACACTTGAATTTCATTTCCAGTTGAAGTTTTGACCTTCAAGTCATTTGTAGCCTTCATGCTGTAGTTTCCCTGTCCGTGTAATAGAAACAGAATTTGAGTCACAGGAGTGTTGGTATATAATTTTCATAGTACTCCACGATATCTTGATGAAAGGAGGTGTGTAGGTGCAATTAACACTAGATGAGTCTGAATTGCACTCTCAACAAAGAGAAGTCTTTCAGTTAGTCTACAATAAAATCATAATTATATCCCTAGTATCCTTGGCAACAGAATATGGTTCCAAAAGGTGATATTACTGTTCAGTATTAAGTACTGATACAGAGATCAAAAAGAAGGAATAATGGAATCATTTAAACAGTTTTCGGGGTGTAAATAAGCATTATGTAAGAAACAGTAAATGTATCGTGCTGAAGATATAGAGGTATGCTCTCTAGAGAAACAAACAAATCATTTGCATACTTAGGACATGAATTTTGAAAAATTGTATGCTTGATGACTTAAATTCATACGAAGAGATGGTATTTATTGGATATGGATTCGTTTCTCAACAGGGAAGTGTATCGAATTTTCTTTTTAAGAAAGCCAGCCTGTGAGACACCAAGGATTATCAGTTGATGAACTGAAGATAACTTGTTTTATCGTAACTGCTTATACAGAGTAATTACCTGATTACAAATCCTTGTGTTGTGGATATATTTTAAACTCTCTGCAGTGTGTCACGGTGACGATTCCTTACTCTTTGGAGCCTGAGCTTTAAGGCCATGTATAGGAACACAGGAAAGTTTCCCTTATCCACCCCCTCAAAAAGGTTAAGATTGTAAGAAATACTAACTGTACAGGTAGATCTTTTTAATTATCTCCCGTGTTCATCTACTTTCTACTCAGTACTCTTTAATGGTATAGTACTCAACATCTCATTGCCTTCCCCTTTTGTCTGTACTCTCCTTGAAATATGAACCAATAAAAGTAGTAACCTTAGAAGGCAGAGATCTTTTTTGTTTATTTTTGGAGAAATGATTCTGTCATCATCTGGATGACAAACTCTATGCATCAATTCCTAGCTGTACCATCAGTAAGGAAGATGGAAGTGAGCAGAAAGTTAGCAAGGTGTGTGAAGAATATTTGTGGAAATAAGATCTTGGAAATAGGACAATAATGAATAGAAGGAAAGGGTAATGTAGGCATGTGAATTCTAAATGCTTTCCAACCTGAAAAAACATTGGTTGCTGGAAATATATTTTAGTTGTTTTTTTGTGTTACTACTGAGGCAAAGAAGAATAAGGCATAGTACAAGGTTACTGGTGGTATGACATAGTTTGAGTCTGAAAAAGATGATGGTGACTGCTTTGAAGTGACTTGCTTAATGGATATTACACCACCCCACACCCCCCCAGTTTTGAGTCTAAAATTGGGTGACAAGAGCTCAGTAATTTAGTTCATAATGATCCGTCTTACCTCTGACAGATCTGGTTACTAAAGTTTATTAAAGTGCACTTGATGCTAATTGTGAAGACCTGGTTTTGCTTCCGGTTTAAATAAAGATCTTTATAGGAGAGGGAAGACATCAGAAGACAAAATAATTTCGTGATTATTTATTTACTCTACAATTGAATGATTTGGAGCCAGGCTTTATTTTCTCTATTCATATGTCAGCTTGATACGGTAACAGCTTTACATTATGAAGTTTTTTTACAGGAAAACATGATTTATAATGAACTGTGTGGGGTTACACTGCTAACGTGTACGTGCACGTGTGCATCTGTTACTGGGGGTCAAAGTTGTACCTTTAATTGTCTAGAACTTCTTAGGTAAACGCTTTTTTGTCTTGCAGATGGGGTGGTGGTGATGTTCAAATACTTGTGCTCTGGTGTTCAGCTACCATAAATCTGCGAAAGTAATTAGGCTTCAAACTGTGTACTTGAAAGACCTAAAGGTATTATAATTTATAGTTCTAATGCGGAACAGAACATCCCAGCTTGAATTATCTCTAGATTTTCTGCCAAATTTTAGAGATTAGATTTAGTTCCTTATTGCAAGAGATTTTTAATCCCTCTGTTTTCTCTCAGTCCCTGGAGATGTAACACTGTATTGCATGCTCCTTCTGCTCCATGTGATGAGGAATTGCTAAAATACTTGTCATAAGGTAGGGATAGCTTTTCTTGTCTAAAGTTTAATGGTTTAATTTGGAAGCAATTGTCAGGAAAAATTGCATCTAAAATAGCTGTTACACTTTTATAAGGAAGTTGGAATTGCTGCTTCCACTTTATGCTCTGTCTATACAGGGATGCTCCTGGGACTGTGATCAAGTGCCCGTTTAACTGTTGTTGAGAATTCCCCTTTGTTTGGGATTAAAAGTGGTTAAATACTACTTTTCTTCTGTTGCTGTCCTAGATGGTGTGACTGTCTGACACAGTCCCTGTACTTCCTAAAATAACGCTGAACTTCTCTTTATAAATTTCCAGTAAAAAAGTAAGTGAAATTACCTTGTCCAAAAGGAAGTTTGGCCTGTGTTTAGATATTAGCAGTAGTCGTAATAAGAACAAATGACTTCTAGTTGCAATAATGCTGATCATTAATAGTCCCCCTTAATGGTGGAGAAATTATTTTTTTTCTTAATCAAAGTACTTGTCAGATTAGCATAGCTACAAATAAGCATTAGAAGTGCCTATAAGGAAGACGTCAGTAAGAAGGGCAAAACTGAGCTTGAAATCTGTCGGGGAAGCTGTGTACTTTGTTTGCATAAAAACTAAATGGCCTTTTAAAATTTTGCTAGAAACACTTCAGCTGCTCTGCAAGTTGACTCTGGAAACTGTAATTGTTAAAGGTACTTCTTAAGTATACATGTAAAATTTTGGAGGGCTTCTTAAAATATTAATGAATTTGTTATGCAGTGGATTATATCCTTGAAAAATATGAGTTCATTTATTTTTTTAGCTTGTTTTAATAATTTAATTCTAATGTCTACCGAAATTTTACAACTTGGTGTTAAGACTGTGCCCTTCAGCTCTAGAGTCTGTAAGTCTTCTGCTTGGTACTGATGAATTCATTTTTGATGCAAATATAATCTGCTGAAGTTCTGTGGGATTGGGGTTTCATGGGTTTTGACAGAAATGTTCCGAATTTAATACCAAAGATCAATGAAACAATATATAGGATCTAAAGACCATGTGGACTTGAGCTGGAATTGTGTTCACATTCTGTTCACAGGGAGGGGCATGAATATGGGAATTGTATTTGCCAGTTCAGCTCTAGCAAGTAAATGAGTTGCTGCACAAGCTTATTTGGTAGTATGAGGTAATGTAATGATTTTTCTTCTACTTGGACAAATTATGAGTACAGTAACTTTCACTCTGACTGTACTGAAGTTTTTTGAGTTTACTGTAACTCATCCTCAGTTACCTGCATTAAATAGCACTTAATGCATAGTGTGGCTAGTGAGTGAATACATCCATATAAATAACATACTGTATTTTTAAATATCATTTTTGTTGAGGCTAGGAAAGCATCTGTTCAGACACAAAACATTGGCTACAGTTAGCAAGTGTGAAGATATAACTAAAGTAATCCTTATGCATTCATCTCATCTTTGGAGAACTATAGAGGTAGGAGGCATGGTGGTGCAAAAAGTGTTTGACCCTTCATGGACAAGCCTTACCGAGATTCTTGGAAAGGGTAGGCATTGGAATAAGAATCACTGGAAAACTTGATTTTTGCTGAGAGTCTGTTACTCAGTTTACACATTAGCATTAGATAGTATAGGAAGAACAGTGAAAGGAAAGTAAAAAGTAACTTAGCTCTGTAGAACTGCAGAATGTTACTATAGATAGGCTGCAAGATTAAAGTGCTGTCTTGGCATGTTACGATTCAAAGACCTGCAGCCTCATCTGCCTTTCTGTCCTAAGGATTTTTTTTTATGAATTTCATACTTCAGATATCACTCTATAATGTGGGTTAAATCACTGTATTTTGTCTCAATTTTCCTCAATATTTTCCTTCTATCTTTTTGTTCTGTCATTATCCCTTTCTCTCTCTTGGCTTGGCTCTAATTTCTCACATATGTGATTATTGGAGTAATTTGAGAAACATGTACCAGTATTGGTTGATTGGGTGCTTTTATACAAAGTAACATGCACAAACTCAGACGCTAAAGGCACTGTGGTAGATGGTATCTAACACTGGGCTGACCAATATTGCACTAGAAGTCTCTGAGTTATTTGTATGACCTCTGCAAGTCACGTTTGCTTTCATGGAGCTTTGTGAGGTTTTAGTGAAGGATATAATGTTTCATGTGATGAAAATGCAGTGGGCTGTACCATTTTGCGTTTGGAAGAAAACATAGCAAGATTAATTCAGTTTATTGCTTAGATGTATTGAGTAAAGTAAAACCAAAGCAAACAAAAAACCTTAACTCTATCTGGTAGCACTGTAATTCTTATGAAAGGCTATTCTCATAAAGAGTGGAAGAGGAAAATCATTCTTTCTGTTCCTCCAGAGTAGGAGGGTACTTGGTGGCTGGTGGTGAACCAGCAATTCCATTGTTGAGGAAGCTTTTATTTTATTTCCTATTACCGTTAGAAAGCTTATTTGTTCGAAGTCTCATTTTATGGTGCAATCAGAGTTCAGCAAAGGTTCTTCAGTTCGCTCAACTTCTCTGTTGTGCTTGAGAAATCTCTATTAAGGTCTGTTTTCAAAATGTTGCATTCTCTTGTTTTCAGGGAGATTTTGGTGTTTGCTGTGCTGAATTTTGTTAGAAGATGAGAGTGTTGTGGGAGACGTTTGACTTCCCCCTGTTCAATATTCAGCAATCCACAAATGTTGCCTCTGTCGAAGGGTGGTCTAATTTTCTGTGCTGTGGAGCTGTTGAGGGATTATTTGCTGCACAACTGATAATTCCTGCTAAAAACTTCATGTCCTTTACTACTTTTAAGACTAAATCACTGTCTAGTGTCCCTTCCCCCTCCCAAGTAAAAAGATGTAACAATGGATGATGTTTTATTGGAGAGTTAATTGTTCTTTTCAGACACCTTTAGTGCAGGCCATGGATTTCTGATTGTTTTTCTGTAGCTTTCTTTTTCATCACATCTCAATACATTGAAGGTGGAATCTTAACTTTGCTACTTTTAGCAATAAATCACAAAATAGTTACTCCCCTCTTTCTATGCATTGTGAAAACCAGATATGGATTTCCTTAAGTCGTCTTGGCTTCTGGGCTTTTTATGGCCTGGGCACTGGAAGCAGCAATGACACTGCTGTCTGGGTAGAGTTTTTGAACTAACTAATGAGAGAGTTTTCGGGTAGCCTGCAGGCAGAAATACCTTGGCCAATTTAATTTTTGGTCAAGTAAATATGCTCTTAACTTTTGAGGGTAGTAAATTAGTTCTTGTCCTCTTTTCTTACATAGCTTTATCTCTCTCCTGTTCTATCAAATGACAATCTCTTACATTATTAATCCCATTTAACATTAAGCTGTCCATGAAGTTCTGCAGTCTGCCAGAGTGCAGAATTATCAGAGCATTGCATGTGGCTTGTACTGTGATGCTTGACACTCTCTCTAAGGAAAGCAGAGAATCTGTGGCAAGGTAACATTGATTTTAATTTAAGACTTGATCTCTGCAAGCATTTAGAGAGCAGGAAGTGCTTCAGGAAGCAGTAAGGGATACCTAAAAGTAACATAGGGATGTAGCTGTTGAGCTGTTATGAGAGGACTTGCTGCGTGTAGTTCAGCACAGTGCCCATCCTTTGAGAGCAGTGTTTTTTTGCCTTGAGAGCAGCTGGAAGAGATTATCAATATTTGAGCTTCTGTGGTAAAACTGCTGGTTTTGCTAGTGGTTACCTGTAGTCTTTCAAAGAACTGTTGCAGTTTAACAAGGATGAAAGCTTCTAGTTCACGTTGTGTTGTGAGTGCGCTCTAGGTCATAACTGAGCCTGCTGAGAAGGACAGGGAGATTGCACCTTAAAGTTTAAGGCTAACTGAACAAAATTTGCATGTCCTTCTGGCAAGGAAACTAGGATGAGCTGGTAAGTAGGGAGTTCAGAAGGGGCATGTGCCTGTCTGGAGTAGAGAGCACAGTGGGACACAAATCTAACAGGAAAGAGGGATTCAGAAGCACTGCAAGGAATCTTTTGTCAGCCGTTGTCGTTTTCTGGGCTGGAGGAAACAATGTATCCTGCTATTTCCCTGTGGATGGAGGGGACAGTCCTAAAAGCCTCGTGCTTTGATTACTGTGATCTAGTAATTCTAAACTTCTCTCTATTTAGAATTTTCTTGTTCTAGTTTTTTAATTTTATTTTTTAGTTTTAATAAAATAACTGGAGTTCTTATTGGGTGGTGTGCTGGTGGAAAGCAAAGGGGGAAGTAGCTGTACCTCAGGCACTGGTTGGCTGGGAGCCCTACTGCAATGGCTGTATGAGCTCTAGGCTCTAGCTTGTGCAAAACGAGCTTGTCATCCAAGAGAGCTGGCTCACAATACTTGCATCAAAATTGTTTTATGACCAGTGAAAGATTACTCATCTGTCAGCACTAAAATGTTTGTTTATTGAATAAGTTTGGAAGTCTTTGTTGTTGTGCTGCTTCATGACAGGGAGAGCATCCCAGTCCATACCTGGATTATGTCAAAGAAGTAGAAAGAGCTCCCTGGGGGAAAAAAAAAAATAACTATGTGCTTAAATGCATAAGTGAGAATACTATATGAGTGTCATTATGTATAAAAGTGAGAAAGTGGGACACTGTATGAGGAACACAAATAGCATAACTGTCTAACAGCTTCTATTTTTGAAGGTATTAATAACATTCCAGTTTCTGTTTACTGTGTATTTTAAGCCAAGCAGCATTTATATGCACAAAACTTTAGTGTTCTCTCTGAATGTTGACAGAGAGCTTGCAAGTATTGGATAAAACAAGTCTGCCTAATGCCTTCTCTCGGGATTCTTGCAAGTCTGGCTTGTACTCAGAAGGGAGTTAAGCTAGTTGCAGACAAAAATCGTGTGATATAGATGAGTACCTGACCAGCTTTCTATAATACTCTTCCGTATGTACATCTCTAGACAGAATGTTGAACGTAGCCAGCAAGCCCGTGCATCTCAACTGTTCTTGTGTCCAGGAGTGAAAAGCTGTACCATAAACTAGCTTCACGGACATGGCAATGGAAGTCTGCTTGTCTACCGCTACTCTTCATTTTCTGTCCAGAACACTGAGGACTACTATATTAAATTAAGGATCTCGCTCATCTAGATTTCTTTATTTTAGAGAATTTGAGTGGTATTTAATAGACTCACTTTCTTAAATTATTTCCAGTCAATTGCAGGTTTTCTTATTTATTCCTGTTATGCTTACTTGTCGTCTATTCTAGAAGCCCTATGGATTTTTACTGTACATATTTTTACTAGGCGATTGTTTGTTCACGTCTGTGTTACTTTATTTAGTCGTTTTGGATTTTATCTACTAGAATGAATTTATTATTCCATCATCAGAATATAGTATAGTCTCTTCCCTGGCTTTGAAATCAAGATGTGTCTGGAAAAGGACTCTAAAATCTTTTTCAAAATACAAGTAACTGAAATTCTGTGGTTTATTAATCAGATAATTACAGGCATGACTTTTATCAGACCTTACCACTTGTTTTTATTTCTTTAGCCTTAAAAGCTTCAGTTTATCATTCTCAATAGACTGAAAAATAGTTTCCATGTAAGCTAATAAATTTGGAACCATAATTTCTAAATCCTTTAACTGATCCTGCAGACGGATGTTCAGGATAAATATTGCTCATCTAAAAGCAGACATTGCTAAAGTATAATAAGGACTGCATAAAATTGCTGGAAACTTGTTTTCGTCTTGAGAGAATCAGTGTTAATAAGTCGGATCAGTCATTTTTATTTATGTAATAAAAAAAAGCATATGTTTTCTTGCTTTACCAGCTGTCACGAAATTTTTGAGAAAAAGGTTGTTTCCAAGCTTTCCAAAGGGAATATTTCACAGAAGTATTTTGACCTTTATAGCTTACAAAACCAATTGACTTACTTTTCCCATAAACCTTTTTTTTGGCTAAGATTCTTCTACAGCAAAGCTTTAGTTGTGAGGAAAAATAGCAGCTCTGAAGAAATACCTGGACTGCCTTCTAGTGGTTTGAATTATCATAGATTACTCCTTTATAAAAAAAGAACTCATCCCTTCAAGTGAAATGTGTCGCTCTAGATTTAATATGCCGCCTCCAAATATTTCTTAATATTCAAGAATTAAAAGGCACCTCAGTGATGTTTGCGTTTTAAGAAGCACAAGGCAGATTACACTAGTCACATACGTTTGTTTGGTTTTAATCTTAAGAAAAGATCTTTTGCCTGTTTTTGTTATTTTGAGTAGTGTATAGGCGTTTACTGCCGGATCAGGAGATACTAATTTCAAAATAAAGCCTCATTTTTTAAATTCTTGTGGATATTGTTTAAAAAAAAAAAAAGACGACAACGGGGAAAAAAAAACAAACAACAAAACAACAACAAAAAAATGCAAACCAGCAACCGAAAACCTCCTGGTCTGAAGTGCTGCTACTGAGGAACAGAAGAAAGATGTGTGACGACAGAACCATTGAACTGAATATCAGGATAGTTTTCAAATTTTGATGTGACATAGTACTGAGGAAAGTAATATATTCTTAATAATTTTAAATTCTATTTATGACATTAGATACCAGCAAAAGAGCAACTTGTATAAACCTAGTGAAGGCCATCATATTGTAAGGTGTAGGGGATTTGAGTGTTTTGTGTTAATTAAACAGGCCTAATTGTTTGAACTCCTTAATAAACTTTCTTGTTGCCATAGCAAGTATTTAAAATATTATTGTTCACTTCTTTTCTGCTATAACTGCCACTTGTCAATAGAAAATATTAAGATCTCTGTAAGTAGATGTCTCTTTTGCCAGATACTGACTTTATCATATGTACAAGGATGTATATTGTCAGTATATTCTCCTGATCAGTCTTTTGTAGTTCATCTTCGTGTTGAGTTAATAGACATCAAAACCTATCATTGTTATCATCATCACTATTATTACTTCCCAACTTTGTGTAACCTTCTATGAGGTATTTTGTTTCTCATCTGGCACTGAAACTTACACTGGGGAGAAGGAAGATTTTTTTTTTTCTCATAGCATGATATAACAGAAATGATATTGCAAATTATATCCTGAAATCGGAACATCAGAGAAATGCTCTCATCTTCAGTAAGAATCCTAGAATTGACACTTAAAAAAAAAAAAATCTTATTGTGAAAAAAAAACTCTCTCAAATTCAAATACTGTCTAGAGATAATAATTACATATGCAAAGATCTTAGTAGCATTTCCTGTGCACTGATATTAGAACAAGAAAAAGGTGAAATTACAGCCAGGCAGTGTCACCTTCAGTCTGCAAACTTCTGTGGAGGTTGCATTAAAGGCAGTTTTCTGTGATAATGTTGTGGAGGTACAGTTGAATAGCTGTGGAGGTTTACTAGAGCTTTACAAGAAGGTGAATACTTGCAAAATTAACCCTTAAGTAAGCACGAAAGTTAAGTAGTAAGACCTTGCTTTTATCTGGATAACAGCCAGCTTATGATCAAGTCTGTGAAGATGTTGAAGATGACCGCTGGGAATGACTTACAGTGCACAGTGTGAAGTACTAGTGCACATGGGGCCTTTAATCTCTGCCATTAAATTTAAAAAGGAAACAAGGCAGTCACTATCTGCTTTCCCAGATAAGTAGCATTAAAAACAGTCCAGCTATTTACTAATACAATAAGAAATCACATTTAGAACTGGAGGAGGAAAAGCATCTCCCCATGGTGTCAGAAGTCTTGTGGTCAAGCATGGCTGCTGGCTGTTACCGGTGGCTTCAAAGTGTGAAGCTATTGGATTTCAAAGCAATGGTACTGGCTGACACTTAATTCAAGCTGTTCAATACTATCTGTAATCTCTTTTGCTCCTTCCTGCTGCAGTGTGTGTTTTTATTCTTTCCTTTTCTGTTCTGCTACTTACAGCATCGACTACAGCAAAGACAGGGTAATATATTTGCAAAAAAAATGTTTTACATGAAAGAGGGTTCCGGTCTCACTTCTCTATACTACCTCTTCTACATGTGACTTGACGCAATTATAGCAATAATTTATCAGTAACTGGTTACAATGCATGTGTAATCTAATTTGGTTTCTTATAAAATTTTGCTTAGCCATTTAAATCCTCAAGCACACAAGCTCAGATGCTTCAGCTGACTGACTTGATACCTCTGTGCTAGTGCTGTTACACAGAAAAGTGCGCAGAAAGCAGTAGCGCTGCTTTCCTTTAACTGTCCAGAAGACTAGTAATGCTTAGTAGGTAACTTCTTACAGCACACAAAAACTAACAAACATGGTCTACTTCACAAGATTTCTTTTTTTGCTTTTATTTTGCTTAAGTATTATAATATTCCAAGAGTTTTTCAGCATGACTTACTTTTATAGGTGCTTTTTGTTTGGTGGTAACATGATAGATGGAGAACTCTGAAATAAACACGTAAACTAACACTTTGGCCAGCCGCCCACACCACTAGTAGCCCAATTGTTTAGGGACCATTTGTAAATTTTTACATATCTTTGTAAATACTGAATGAAAATAGGAGATGAAAAAAAAAATGTCGACTCTGCTCCAGATAAAATCTGAGTGCGGTTTTCTGCAACAGCGAAAGACATAGCTAATCCATGTTGCTACCATCAATGTCTTATTTAATCCTCTTTATAGACTCTGACTTGGAATATACTTTTTTCTATTATTTTATTCTACTCCCTTTCAAATGATGTTTGTGACATCATTAATAAAATTAAGAAAACAATTATTTTGAATGCATGCATTCTTGCAAGCTCACATCAAGCTAATTTCCCATGTTTCCCTGGTCAGCATTGCTGACTAGTACAGCTACATAGTTTGCAGGTTTGAATCTGGAAACAATGCTGTCGTCTCTCATCACGACTGATTTCCATATCTAAAAACTTACTAACCGTAGAGCTGATACAGAGTAAGTTAACGGATAAAATGCCGTTTTGTAGAGTTATGTTGAGTTTTTTTTTGGTTTGGTTTGTATGGTGTTTTTTCTTGTGTCCCGTCACCCCCCCCCAAAAGTAAAAGCCCATGGTTACAAAAAGCAGCCATTTTGAAGGCCCTGAAGAGTCACAATATGCTCAATTTCTCTTTTCTGGAGTTTTTGTTTTACATGATGAAGCCTATACAGTTATTGGAAGAAGATTTACTTTTGATCTGCGAAATTAATGTCCTATAAAAATCCAACCAACCAAAAAAAAAGAGTATAAACCCTATTTTGCACAGTTAAGGGGTAGACCCTTGCTAAGGTGTGGTGAGAAATGAAAGTAAATTTTAGCTTGGGTACCTTTTGGTGCAGGATCCGCAA
>Ga0181612_178764_pt1 | contig 16353 bp, 6 predicted proteins | sample HoacroProtozoa21_FD_119630 | JGI IMG/M metagenome (GOLD analysis project Ga0181612, IMG submission 119630) | Hoatzin crop microbial communities from Cojedes, Venezuel. Combined Assembly of Gp0051906, Gp0051904, Gp0051908
ATCATATAGAACTGAGCTCTGCAGATATAACAGGGTGCATGAGCTGCTCTGCTGGCATAAGCTCTTGGACTAACCTGGAAGTCATTTTCAGAAGTCAATTGATTTGGGTCTTGTTATTTTTCTTATGGGCTTTGAGTTTTTAGCCTTTCCATTACTTTTTGCCATGAGAAAGTTGAGAATGAGTGGGTCTAATATTTTTTTTGTTTGGCTCTGATCACGTTGGATTAAAGCGACCATCTTGATGGAGGTCTGGAAATGTGTTGCATTTCCATTGAGGTGCCAGGCTTTCTGTGTCGTACTCTTTAGGTTAGGAACTGACTTGTTCAAGGCAGGACTTAGCACTTTTCCTGCCTTTTAATCCAATTTGACATAACACTGGGTTTTTAATTAAAATCTGAAGTGTTCACTCTCGAACAGAAAAACAGTATTTTGAGGTGTGTGGGAGACGTGTTTATTCCAAACTCAGTCCTATTATCAGAAGTGAAATACTCCAGAAATTCCATCTATTATATAAAGGTGGGACATGAACAAGAACCTTGCAGAGGTCTGGACAAGACTCTTCTAGTTGATGGTATCCAGCACCACTGAACAGCGTTTCCCCTAGCACGTGCGTAAGCAGAATGCAGGTCTGTCCGTAAAACCACAACTAGCTGCAACCTGGCACTGACACCACTTCTGTTCCCTCACACACAAGGTAAACTGTAGCCAGGCTGAAATATTTTGCTGATTAAAAAATGTTAAATGATCTCCATCTACCTTCTCCCCAATGAACAATGCAACTGAATTATCATTAGATCTTATATCGAACCTTTGATAACAATGGAGCCCTTTGTATTAAATTCAGCCTTAGTTTTCTTATTCCACCAAGTCCCGTCATTGTGTTCATTGCACTTTGAAGTCATAGTAAGCTTTCCCTTCCTGCTACTCACCTGATTTATTTCAGCCCCAACACATAGCTCCTAAATTCTTGTTAAATTTGTTTCTGAACAAAAGGACTAAAATCAGAGTCTGTTTTAAATGAAAGACGTGAGGCAGTTATGGTTCCATTCATTTGCTTGTATCTATTTACTGTATCGAGAGAGCTATTGTTATGCATGCAGTACTGGCAAATAATAATAAAAAATAATAATTCTCCCAGGGTTTGCTGTCAATAGCAACAATCTAAAGAGAACTCAAGCCTAGAGAGTGAGTGATGATATTTCAGCTCTGCTGTTTAACGCTTTCTGGGTGCAAAAAGAAGTTGAAGGCAGACAGGAACTAGAAGGATCTGCTCGGTCTCTGAAGCCAGGTCCTCGCATGTTGTGAATGGGGTCACTCAACTCCACCCCAGGCCCTTTCAATGGGAATATGCCAGCTGCTCGGCGCTGTCTGACTTAGAGTGCAGCTTTAAAGGGGTGGTAGCTTATGTGGGAACTCTGCCTCCTGATGGCCCTCCTGTCTTTCTCCTCTTTCCCCAGAAAACCCTTTTCTGACTCGGGGACATGCGGCAGCTGAAGTTTTATCTGTCTTGAGCAGGTCTGGAGGAGGAGTTTAAGAGTCTAGAGAGAAGTTTGAGTGAATTTGGTGTGTGTGAAAGGGTTTATAAAGCTGCTGGAGGGCTGCCTGTGACTGAGGACTGTGTGTGGATGATGCTGAGTGTACAGTAGGAGGTTAATGCTGCCTTTACTCCTTCCAGATATCACAGATTTGACTGACTTCTGAGAACTTGCCTTCTCCAAAGAAGAAATTAAAACTCTTGTTATTGGCACCCACTTTGAATCAGATCAGGATCAGCCCTGGTGAGGAACTTGGCCTTGTAGGAATTGTGCTGTCTAGGCTAGGTGATTGGCCTTGCTCTTGGCAAGATTTTTTTTCAGCCTTGATGAGTAAAAACCTATGGAATCCCAGGTTCAGCAAAAAGCTTGGTTATGTAAAACCTACTGCCTTTGTGTTAGTTCCTTCTGAAAACAACAGAAGAGCTGGGGAGGTGGGATTAGTTTCCTTTCTCTGATAAAAGCAGATTAGTTTTAATACTGGCTAAAATTGCATCCATTTTTTCTTGGTAAATGAACCATAAGACACATTGTCAGAAGCGAGCCTTCCATAATGACTGCGGTTAATATTTTAGAGCCATTTTCTCTGTGGATCAGAGCTTAGACTCAAGCATGTGAGAATCGGCAATACATGCTGTACATTAGCTTGATTTCTGTTCATTTGCAGCTGAAGAGTATTTTTCCCTTCCCCCATGCTAATTTCAGAATACCTCTGAGTTCTTTTCTGTAGAGCAAGGATTTGCATCTGACTTTGTAGCCAGGTATATGCATGTTTACTCTGGGAGAGCTGTCTCACAGACAGAAGGGAGGCAGGATAGTACCTGTGCTTGTGGGTCTAAGCTGCGACTTGGGAAATCTCAGTTCCATTATCTGCTCTGCTGCAGATTTCCTGTATGTTTTCCAGAAAATCCCTGTGCCTTGTGGTGACTCAGTTTCCTGTGTCGTAGCGTACATATTAATCCTTGCCCTCCTTCCCATGGGACCCATGAGTCTAAGTCTTTTCAAAGGACGTGGTACACTGAAGTACCCTGGTAATAAGATGCAAAGGTAGAGGGAGAAGATCTCTCCTAGTGCTCATTTACAAAGCCCCTATTCTAGTCATATGTAATTCTTTCTAAAGGCTCATTTTGGATGTTGCTTCTACTCTCCTGATTTTTGTTGTCCAAACGTGACAGTTGGCTTGAACAGAGCTCAGCAAGAAACAATAATTTTAATTTATGGAAGTGTCCACTGAAGTAGATAAAGACCATTTCTGCAGCAGTTAGTTCCACAATGCTCATCTAAGCGATTGCTCTTGCTGTCCTGACCTGGTCCTGTCCCTTCCGGATGCAAGGAAGAGATGAGGATTATGTTTTGGGAGCAATGGGGAAGGTTGGACCTCAGCAGGGGATGGGGTGGCTGAGACTACCATGGGACCGTGCCTGTGTGTGTTGATGTGGCTAGTTAAGTTTCACAACCAGAGCACTGCCTGTGGGAGTGGGAAGGTACTAGTGAGAGGAGGTTAATGTGTGCACAGCACTTCCAGGAGTGTATTTCTCTTCGGAATTGAATTTTGTGGAGTATTTAATGAAGAAGTAGCCTTACTGGATGAAGCTGGTTGAGTTGTGCAAATGCAAGTTCCTGTATTATGAAGAATACTACACATATCAAGGTGTGTGCCCTGACTGTCTGGGTCTAGTGGTCTTGTTTTTTTTTTTTCTGCCCTATGCTTGTACTGTACTGCATAGTACTGGGAACACTGGGACCAGCTACAAAGTGCTGAACACATTCATATGGGGTCGGAAAGACCCACTGTTTGTATATCTCAAGATAGTACCCCTTAAGTGCCAGGGAAAGGATGGCTTTTTTCCCCTAATTTGCTTCTGTGCTGACCATTTTCTGCAAAGAGGCCCAATCCCTTAGGTATTGTCCATGAGTGCTGCTTCATCTGGAGAGAACATGGATGACTGAATGCAATTTCCACTTGCTTTGTGCTCCACAGGGCCGTTTTCTGCCCAGTTCCTGCTCTTACTTTCCTAGAAGAAAACATTACATTTCAGACCATGACACCTCTGCTGTTAAAACCTCATCTGTGTCCAACTGCCTGCGTTTCCTGTTACTTTCTAGTCCTAATGCATAAACCACTGCACCTGAGTCAACTATATAGTGCTTAAAAATGACTTGACTCTGTTGTTTGTTCTTAACATCCGCTTTGGCACTGTGTGGGGTCTGGAACAACTAAATAGCCCTTGAGGCTGATGAAGCTTTGGTTGAGAAAATACAGCAGGAATATTAAAGTTTTAAGACAGCCACTTGGGGAATGTCAGTTGAGACAGATTATGCTGTGGATGTAGGATAATGGCCTAAGCCTAGGATGAGAAATTGTAGGACAAATGCAACAGTTCTGGTGTGCTAAAGAAATAAAAATAATTGGACACAGCCAGGGCAATAGCTTTGCTAAGAGCTCTTGAAACAACTGAAATTAACGTTGCAATTATTCTCAATAAAGTATTTTCTACTTACGCATTCTGTTGTCTTGCTTTTTGCTCAAATTAGGGAAGTGAATTTCTTTCCTAATTACCCAGTTCTCAAGCCTTGATGTAGATTTCTGCCACTTTGAGGTTTATTTAACCATATCCTTGTTTATGAAGTTGGGGGGGAAAAACCCAGGGAAATTTGGAAAATATTTTTAATTCCAGCAGGTCCTTAGTGAAAGCATACTGTTCTACTGATTGATAATCAGTAACACTAAGCAACTGTTCTTTCTATAACTTGGGTGTTTTATTCATTCCAGAGGAGTAACAGAAGATGGAAGTTATTATTCCTGCTGTTTTCCCTTGATAACCCAGTACATTTTTCCCCAAAAGCCTTTACCAGTTTAATGCTTTTCATTCTTACTCACAGAAGGAAAAGGGTGCTGCAAGGACTTGGGAAAGGTTTCAGGAACTTAACACTCAATTAGAAGAAATTAGAAAGCACCAGCAACACAGCTGGGGTGAGCCAGAATTCTTATTTGACATCTTTATTAAGGGAATCCCCAGGGCTCATGCCGGGGTGCTGCTCTTTGCTTTCTCTGTCCTGTTTCACAGCTCTCTCATGGCAGCATTGCCACAAAATAAATCTACCTTTTTTATTTACGGGTATCTGAGAAAGAAATTATCAGCACCATCTATTGGGGAAACGGAGATATTGGTCTCTTCACTGATTTGAATATGCAAAATCTTGTTTTTTCACTTGCTTTTTTGATTTCTAGCTATAGTTTAAAGTGAAAATGTGCCTAGACAATCTGCTTGTTTTTTAACTTCTAGCAGCCTGGAGTCTGTGCTTGGGGGTTTGTGCCTTGTTTCAAAAGGTACCTTCAAGAAATGCAGTGAACCATCTAAAAGGGGGCAAGCAGGCAAAGATTCAAATGTCAAAATGGTGCCATGGCAGGTTCTGTCACATTAATAGGACAAGGGCAACAGCTGAGAAGCAATTTCCAGCTGAGGAGATAGACATGTCTAGCGCCTTGAGTCAATCTAGACTAGCATGTCTGAGAGATTTGGGTGAAGAACAGAATATTTGACCTTCTTGATCTTTTTAGGACGAAGGGCTTGGAGAAAAAGCAGGGGAATTATCATTGCTAGCAGAAGACTGACTTCAAGGCACATCTCGGGATTGGAGGGTAATCATGATCCAAAATAATTTCAGAATGAGCATGGTTTGATCAGTGTGGTGACTGCTGAACAGATTAGTGACCTCCCTAGTGTGTTTCGGGAAACTTGCACGTGTAAAGCCTATTGAGACACCCAGGGTGAAATGATGTCCTGACTCTCACTTATTCTGCTACATTACGGGCTTCTCCCAGTTTCTCCGGTACTCTCACCCGTTGCATTTTTGTGCTGTTCCTGTAGCTGTACGTCACCAATGCTTTTCTCTTCCTTGTGCTCCTCCTTCAATAACAAGTAATTTCTTGCTAGGAGCGAGGTTCAAATCCCACTGTTGATAAGCGGTGGTGCTGCAAGAACACAGCAGGTAATGGTCTCTTAAGTCAACAAGATCTGCTTGCTGCTGCTTTGGGAAACACATAGCCCCTGCACTGATGGACCAAATTCTCTTTTATTGCTTGTTTTAAGTGGTTTGCCCTACAATATTTGTTGGAGAACACAGAAGTCTTTCTGATCTGTCCATTGAAAAAAAAGAACTTTCCTTAATACCCAGCATAATTATATTTAGATCTTGTTTATCCATTTGCTCTTCTGCCAACATAATATCTTAATTTTTCACTCAGTGGTATTTACACTGCCGCCCTCTATTTAGAAATGGAAATCCTATCTGTTTGTAGTCTCTGTTTTGCTTGGTAAACAAGCAGAGGTCTTTGATGGCATGGCCACATGATTGCAGCAACTGAAATGGCTTTCTGAGAAGTTAAGGTCCCACAGAAAACTCAGTGAGTAAAAGTTTAGCTTTTAAAAATTGGACAAATATTATTCCACACTCTCTGGATAGCTCTTGGAGAGACCATAAGTACTTTCTGTCATAATTTCCTATTTCAGTAGCTTGCTCTATCAGTGATAGGTGATAAGATAGCTAGATTTCAGATAATTGACACCCTAATATTCAATGACGGTTAGCTAAATGAATGCCATTGTGAGAGAATGGGAGGATTAAATATGAGAGGAGGGAGAATAGAGCTGTATTACCTTCGGGACTGTGGATTTGTTATAGATATGAAAGGGTTATTAAGACCTCTGCAGGTAGTGTATGCTGGACAGCTTTGTCTTTGATCCCATGGGCTAGAGGGAATTGCAGCACTCCTGAAATGCAAACTGCAGAATTGCTTATGCAGTGACAACCTCCGAAGCTCCTTCACTTCAGTTTTAAGTGATCCTAGTGACAGGCTTCCCTGCATGCTTCCCTTGAGAGGTGTGTGCTTGGTCTAATTGATTGACCCATTAGCAAAGCAAATTTCTCTTGCTATTCAGCCAAAATTTTCCTTCTGCTTAGTTTCATCCCATCACTCCTGGTTATGCCCCCTGTGAGGCTGCCTGAGCTGCCACTGGCATTCTATAGCTTTATTGATCTTGGCTCTGTCCAGTCAGTTAAGAATTACTTGAACTTACTACTGGCAGTACCAGGGCAGTAATGGCACTGGGGAGAGCTTGTTTCTTGGCTGTCTTTGATCCAGGGGGCTGGAAGAGAGGAACATAGCAAAAGAGTTTGGTGTTGCTCAGTAATCTTCCTGAGTCGCCTTATGGTATGGTGAAAAATATGTTCTGAGTTTCCCCAAGTCCTTAGATGTTTGAGTTTGCACAGCTCTAGGAGTGTGTGTGGAGGAGGTTGTGTGCAAACACCCAGGCCACCGCAATCAGAAGCTACCTCCTAAGTATTTGGCCTCTTGAAGATCTCTCAGGGGTCATTTTTGAGTTCCTGGAAGTCAGTGCGTGAATGTGCTTTGTGGGGATAAGGGAAGGATAATGTCTTGGGAAAATGCTTTTCTGCAAGTGTTTGGCTGAGGAAACATGATGTCATGTGGAAGAGGCATCACGCAAACTGACCCCCAAACTTTATACCCTATGATCCCTTCATTTCAAAGTCTTGTCTAGGTTACATATTCCAGAAGTACTGAGTACACTTATGTCCCTGGACTTGCTCACACGTTGTTTAGATCTACCTCGTACTGGGTATATCTCTATCTCCCTGTAAGCTTTGTGTTGGTGAGTTTATTTTGCTTCTGGGGGTGCACTCAGCTGAGTGGCCGAGTGGGGAAAAGGATCAGTGGTGCTGCCGGAGTCCCAGGGTTCCATGGACATACCCTTTCCGTGCCTCAGTTTACTCCTGGATGCAATAAGATCTCTTTCCCAGAGGTACTAGAGTGGAAAGGGAGAGAGAGTGTTTCTTAATTTGAAGATCATTTGTAAGACATTTTGGGCAGCCTGCTCATGCTATCGTGGAAGCTACTTGTATGTATTTCTCTGAGCTCATAGGAAAATATCAACAGGATGGTTAGAGCAGCACTACTAATGAGAACTTCAAAAACAAAACAGCTGATGAAATTATTTCCTGTGTAGGTAAAAGCAGGGGAGCATGTGTGGGTTTGTATACGCTGGGAAATGCAACCATTCCGTGGAAAACGGTATATACCTGTTTGTAGTGTTAGTTCTCCCACTGAGCCTCTTGAAACACTGGCACAAAACTGTAGTTCTCAAGCCTTAGGCACTACACAGCATTTAAAAGCTGAGGTATCAAACTCCCTGTTTTAGGATACAAAGCCCCCATCAATGCAAGAAGAAGAGCTAAATGCAGAAAATTGCAGCAGCCTGCTGCTGAAATGCTGGTGGACACTGTGAGCCACCCACGTATTGCTGTGAGAGTATATTAATAAATGTGAGCTGTGCACCTTTTCGCTGCGACTGCAGAAGCAAAGCCAAGCCAATTATTTGCTCATCAGAGCATGGTTACAGTGGCCCTCCTCCCCTCTTCTCTATCCATTCTTTTGTTTTTGTATTGTTTTGCTGAGATCATGAATGCAGAGATTATTAATTGCCTTGCTGACCTGATTCTGTCTGTACGCGGGATCTGCTTATATCAAAATTTGCTGGCCCAAATGACTAAAGTGTGTCAAAGTGTGGTGATTAAAGAATTATAAAATACTTTCTGAACATCCTATTTTCAACTCATTGTGACTTTGGACAGAAGCCCAGACAAGATGGGGAGAGAGAAAGGTGGAGGAGAGAAAAAAAAAAAAAGTATAAATTCTGTGTGAGGCACCTCTGCAATATTTTTCTCCAGTTTTATTGAGAAGATTGATAATAAATATTAGTGAGACAAAATTACAGGGATTTGTATAGATTCCCAGGTGGACAAGTTTAACATTAATAAAATATAGCTTGCTCTGTCACAGAATGATTGTACTGATATATATAGGCAGGGGAGTGTGTGTGCTCTCATAATATGGATGGAGGCATCTAATTTTCCACTAATAGATTAAAATTCTGTGTTGGGATGGAATATCGAAATGTTTAACTTTCTACTAATGCTGTGGAAGATTGCTTGGGGAGGGGGTGCACCTGGCAAATTCTTTTCTATCGGATGTCAAAGCAAAGCCATTGGGTCTTGCTGAAATGACCCCTAAGCCACTGGTGCCTCAAACCCAGCAGCTCGGTGCCCGGTTTGTTGCTGTTGAGGCTGTCGGCAAGCTGTGCACCCTGCAGCTCTCGGAGGTGTAAGTGCGGCGCGGCACGTCAGAGTTGACAGTTTAAGTGCTCTCTCCCTGCTGCTCTAGAATCTGTGGTGGGAACTGAGCAAAAACGAAAAACAACTAAATAGAAATACACATTTCGGGATGAGAACATTTTATGTGAGTGTTTTTAAACTAAGTTGCTTTGGGGTTTCTGTAATGCCTGGTTTTATTTTATTACAGATGACGCTGAATGATAGGCTAGGTAATGCTGCCTTGTGCTGGTTTCTTTGCTGCAATCATCTGTTTCTGCTGTGGTGGGAGAGGAGCTGATGCTCCCTCCCATTCCTGGGACATTTTTCAGGTGATTGCTCTAGTTTGCAGCAAATACCTATTGGTTTTGTGTCCCTAAAATGGTAGAGGAAAAGCAGAGAATTTCACCGTGATGCAACACAATACCCTACTGTCCTGATGCACCTCTGACTTGGGCCAAATTGCCAGTCACCTGAAGTGAATCTACTTCCATGCTTACCCCAGCTGTGTACTTCAACACACTCCTTAATCTCCTCAATTTAGTATGTTTAACTTATCACCAAGGTAAAAGGGGAGGCAAATTTGTGGAGAAGGTATTTAGCCAATAAATTCCTGATTGCTTTATGTTTCATTCTTCAGTGTGACAAACTAGTGTGGCATACTGGACATCTGCTTCCCTTTAAATCATGAATTGCCTTTTTATTTATTTCTAGGGATTTAAAAAATGATGAAATTAATTTTTTCTTCCAATATGAAATATTTCAAATGCTAATACTTTTTAGAAGTGAAGATAACGTTTACTGCAAAATCACGTTTGTTTTGACAGCATTGTATGTTTTACTCATGTGAAATGAAGAAAACAGTTGAACACTTTATTTGCTTCATTTCATTTTGGCTAAAACCTCTGTTTCTGGTTTCAATTAAAACACAGTATCATCCTAACCCTGTTGTTCTTTCTGGATTTTTGCCCCTACCTTTTCCAGTTTTTGTACTGTAAATACTTAAGAACTAGAAAATGCAAAAGTAGTCTCTATTCCCCTTTCTTCTCTATGTTCTCTGCCTATACTCTAAATGCTGTTTTGAAATGAATGTAAAGAAACATTCTTTTATCAAACTAGTCCAAAGGAAAACTCAGTCTAGAAATCAAATAAATCAAAACTCAATCAAGAATTTTCAATAAACATTTTCAGAGAGGGATTATTTTTCTCTGTGATGTGTTTTCCTGGCAAAGCAAGCCATAGTTTTCTGACCAACTCTCATTACTAATAACAAAGGGGACTATCAGAAGGGAAAATGATATTGATACTTCACTTAATTTCCATGTTTTGTTTGTCCTTTGAGTCAGATGGTTGATTAATGATTGATGCCTCCCAGGACTGGAACTCGGGATGCTTTAGTTCAATTTCCTGTCCCATCACAGCGTTCCTGTTTCGGATCAAACAAATTAATTTCTCAAGGTGGGATATATTTTAGCCCAGACTTATCCTGCAGCCAGCACACTGGAGTTCCTTACTGTGCTTCCGGTTTTCGAATCCTGTGGAGAGCAGTGCAGCATCTGGCTCTGGCAGAATATATTTATCTTTTTTGGTCCTTTCTCATAAACTAGTCTTTACTACTTGCTGTGAAGTCTCTTATGCTTTGAGTTCACCTGAATATATGGGTGTCTTTTATTGTGCGTTGTGAAGCAAAGAATGTGTGCGTGTGTGCGTGCACACACTTGCAGCTTTTCCTAAGCATGAGGTGTGGGTTGCAGTTTTAGGGGGGTGGGGAGGGATATTCAGTCCAGGGTTGGACAGAATCTAAGAAACTGCTGAAGAGAATCTCAGTAGCGGGGGAAAATCTACACAAGCGTTCAGATTTGAAACGATAGCTCTCATTACATCCTTCAGGTTTTTTCTCTGCCAGCCAATTTCTCTTCTAGGAGACCAAGTGATCATGTTTTTCAGATGCCTGTATGCTGGGGGAACTAATCTCTCTTGGATAGAAAGAAAGAATAGACTTAGGGCACCTGGTTTCGTTCATAGATTGCTGACCTGGCTGGGCAACATCTAGCAAGTTGCTCCACTGATGTCTATTTGTACTGCCAGTTCTTTGAGGCAGCAGCATGGGATGTGTTCTGTTTCTTTTGGAGTCTTTGGGTCAGTGATCTGCATGCCTTGCTGATCAGCAGGTAAAAAAAAATACAGAGCATGTAATACTCTGGACTGGCTGAATCTTTTCCTCAAGGAGGGCATGACGATTTCATGTGGCCTCAGTCTTGTGTACCAATCTACGTGAGCCAGAAGTTGGGTACTGCTGCTTTAGATGCTGCTGTTGGGCATCTATCATCCTCAATTTTAAGCATGCTATCTATGCGCTTCCCTTTAGAAAGAAGGGGGGCTGTGGTGGGGGATGAGCTGTAAAGCCATTATTTCCCCCAAGAAGTAAAGATTAATGTTTCTGCATAGCCTCTGTTGTTATTCAGGCAGCTTTAGAACAGCTGTGCTAAAAGTGAAGCAATGGATTGTCGCTTCTAAAATGCTGGTGCTGTAAAGACAAGGAAGGAAAAGAATGGCAGATGTTTATCTCCATGTTTATACCAAGTTATAGTGCATCAATCACTCGGTGCTATCAAGACTTGTGGAGGAAAGATAATAAGATTTATTGGTGGCTGTTGGGATAACACACCCGGTGCATAAATATGTTAGTAAAACTCTGGGGAGTCTTGGTCTATCAAAGTGAAATAGGCAGAAAGGAGTGCAGGCCTCCCAGCTATGGAACAGCTGAACTCTTTGTGGGAGGTCAGTTCTTCATGATCAACACAAAGTGGCTTACTTTTTTTTTTTTCTTCTCCTCACATTTAGTGAAGGACTGAGAGGCAGAAATGAAGAAAGCAGAGACTTGCAGTGGAGGCAAGGAATAAGATGCAGTTTGCATGCTTTCCATCCTCTGGTCTTAAGCCATCAGCATGACCATGGAAGTTAGACTCACAGCAGGCTGCTCGGGTGATGCTGGAAAGGGGAAGCAGTGGTTGTGACAAGGAAGACTCAGCTGAACAACTGAGGTAACCTATGAGCAGTTGGATAATAAGCAAAAAGTTTTACCAATTTACTGCTCTTGAGTAGAAGCAGACAATTCAGAATGTCTTGGGGAAAGGACAGCTGGGTTTTCCCTTGCTTCACTCCAGAGAAAGAGGAGTGCTGGCTCCAACTAACTTAGTTTCATTTCCTCTGCACTGACTGGGCACTTCTGATGCTTTTGTTTTCATTTTGAAATGAATCATAAGCTATGATCATGATGTGTCTGTCTAGTTACTAGTATACAGGTGTTGATAGTCCAGATAATCGGTTGTACTTCAAAGTTACCTGTCATTTTTGGCTGACGTACTTGGAGTTTTGCATTTTGTATGATTCAGAGGTGAGTGGTAAGTGTTCATGTAACCACAAAATTGGTCTGGAACCAAGCCCAATTATCTCACAATATGCAGCACTCTGGGATTCATTGGTAAACAGATCCCAGACAATGACTTGAGCATCTGTGGACCGGGTAGAACAAAGACAAGGCAGGCTAACACAGGGGCTGGTCCTTGTTGCGAGCAGATGCAAGTGTGGCCATCAGTGCTGCAGGTTCACCTCTGCAAAACATGCAATACTTCCAGCTATTCTAAAATGGGGAAAAAACTCATACATGAAATGGCTTTCCCTTCGGAGGTCCCTTCCAACCCCAAACATTCTGTGATTCTGCTGTGTGGATACAAATGCATGCATGCCTACCTGTTCAGGCAAATAAAAATCTGGGTCCAAAGAACAGCCAGAAGTCCATGAGTTAAGCCACCAGCCCATGTATACAACCCAAGAGAGGCCTCTGACATTTCAGTTTTATGCTCACACATTTGAACTCAGGCTGCCTGCTTTGCAGCAAATTGCACTGAAAACCCATAATTCGTAGTGGGAGGAACCTCAGGAAATCTTAAGTCTAACTTCCTGCTCAAAGCAGGGACAGTTTGCGATCCAGCAAGGTAGATCAGAGCTGGTCGCACTTGGATCTTGAAATCCTCCCCAGATGGACACTACATAACTTCTCTGGGCAACCTGTCTCACTGCTTGCCTATCCTCATGGGGGGGAAATGCTTTTCCCTTGTGTCCAGGCTGAACCTCTAGCGTTTCAACTTGACCCTGTTCTCTCATCGTCCTACCATGCCCCACTGACGAGCCTGCTGCCTCCTCTTGATGAGCTCCCTGTTGGCTCTGCGGGTGACTCCTGGGCCCCCCAAAGCCATCCCCTCTATGGGCTGAGCAGTCCCTGCTCCTGTAGCCTTTCAGTAGAGGTGCTCCAACCCCACTGTCCAGGCAGCTCTGCCCTGAGCTGGCTCCACTTTATCCAAGGCTTCCCTGCACTGAGGGGCCCAAAACTGTACGTGGTATCAAACAAGTGCTGAGCAGAGGGGAAAAATCACTTCCCTCAATCACTGGCTGGGCTTCCATTCCTACAGCCTGGGAGGCTGCCGGCCACCTTTGCTGCCAGGGTGCAGGGCTGGCTTGTGCTCTGCTCGCTATCTGCCAGGACCCCCGGGCCTCCTCAGTGAGCGGCTCCCCAAGCCAGCAGACCCCAGCCTCTGTCAGGAATTTGGGCTGTTGTTACAAGGATCTCACTCATAAACACAGCATAGTTCCTGGACTTGCCCATGTTACACATGTCCAGAAGATGACATTGCCTTCAGGCACCCTGATGCAGAAGATTAATTTCTGTGAGCATTTAGCAACTTGCTGCTGTTTGAAGCACAAGCATGGCTTAATAAGAAACAAAAGACCCCACTTAACAGCCCTGAGTGAAGTGTTACATGCTCAGAGTCAATTCCAGTCTAGGGAGCTTTTTTATTCACCCCTTTTCTCCTCTTGAACAGGATGTCTTCAAGAACGAATTTGATAATCCAGGAGATATCTTCGAGTCTTAAACAGCAGCTACTTGATGTGATTGTGTATTTTCTTCAACATAATAAGAAATTCTCCTTTGCATCCACTTGTTAGGAAGTGACACTGCATGTGCTCCTTCTTTTTCTCAAAGGTGCTATAAAAATTCTATCTTTGAGTTAAAGACAGTCTTCCCCTGAACTTCTGAATGACTGAGCTTGGTGAGGATTAGGTGCAGAGAATCCATCGCTGCTCATGCTTGTTAGAATCTATGCATTAGATTGGACAAATTTCACTTCAGTAATGTTAAAGCTCTGTGAGTGTGTTAGCTAGGGTTTATTGAACTGCGGTTTTATTACTTTGTAATTAATTTTTATTAAAGCTTTAATAGAAAAATAACCATACAAGGGTGACAATGAACTTCATGTGTTTTGTTTTTTTTAAGCACTAGCATGCTGCTGGTGGCCTGCTACAGTATTAGCGATGGGCTTTTCCCATCGGAGGAGCCCACGTACTGTCAAGGGACCAGATGTGAAACTGATGTGCCCTGCTATGCCTTTGGGCAAACGGACATGTCTCTCGCTCCAGATCTGTGTGCAGGGTTGGAACCCAACAGTTAATTTCTCCGATGGGCTGCAGAAGCTCTGTAGCCTCACAGAACACAAATATCTAAATAGCTCAACAAAAGCCTGTTCTCTACTATCAGTCATCCCATAGTTTGCCTCATCCAGCTGTAGATACTCCATTTTTAGTGACAAATTTATGCAGTCTAATAGAATCAAAATGTATTTCTTCCCTTAATGTTTTCTGATCTGTTTCATCTTTATAATTTGACATGGTCCCATATTTACTCAATACACAGACCCTTTCCTTTATTTGATTTCATCCCTTAGCTATTTGTATACTGTGCTGTTTTCTTTGCGAAAACTATTATTTGACCATAATGATGTTACCAGCAGTACTCTTTTACTGAACAATAGATTTCATAGCTGGAGGTGTGTCCTCATATAGTTCTGATTTCACATGGGGACTGAAATTATTCCATGCAAGACATATCTGATGTCTTGTTTTAGTTATGCACAATCCAGCTTTCCAGCTGCTAGGAGAGGCAGATTGTAACTAACACTTAACATCTTTGATAGCACTGGGAGATGTAAAGTCAGGAATGGGAGGTTCTATTTTATTTTTTCATTCTCTTATATTTTCATTTTTGGTCTCAAAGGTGCTATCCACCTACTTCTAGCCAGCTGGGAAGCAATGCTCTGACTTCAGGTAAATCTCAGCTTTGAGTGCTCTGAAGCTCAAAAAAATCATGGGGCTGGAAACTGAAAAGGACAACACAATTTGGCAGTAAATAGACATGACATGATGGAATTATTTGAAATGAAAATGAAGTCCTAATTATCAGGAACAGCTGAGTGAAAGATGGACAAGCTTTTGTTACCAGTTTCCTGGACATCTGCAGGAGGCACTCCATCTGCTCCGAGTTTCGGGGCTGCATCCAAGGCCAGACTCGCTGCCCATATGCACAGCGAGTCAGAAAGGCTGGCGCTGGAGGTGGCTTTCCAGACCGTGTGCCCCAGGATGGCTGAAGCTAGCCTGCCAGACATGGGCTTCCTCAGTCAGAGGTGGGCGAGCTGCTGAGTGCCCAGTGTTTACAGCTGGTCTTGCACCTGCCTCTAAAGCCTAGCCTAGATGTGGCTGTGGTCCTTCAGGCAAAGCCAGAGCAGAGATACAGCTGAGTCTGTGAGGCACAGCAGCCTTCAGACTAAGCCAAAGCGGGAGCAGGTTCTGGACAAGTCAGGACTTGGCAGTTTCATCACAGCGTGCCAGCTGGCCTCCTGTGCAGATAGGGATATCTGGATTTTGTGCTGTGGGACTGCTGTAAAGATCTGCAAATGTGAATCAAATTGAGTGGCTTTATTAGTTAGAGAAAAAGACCAAAAAGGCAGGACTCATGGGTTCCCATGCCGCTGCTCTTGTGTGGTCACGGGTAACTCAATTAACTGCTCAGTGTTTCAGTGCAAGCCATCTGTAACATAAGCATCATGATACTTACCTGCCTCTGAGGGCCATTTACTTAATTAAATTGCTGAGAACTTCAGGTAAGAGATGCTTTAGACAAGTAGTTCTGTGTGCAGTAGAAGTAATGGAGCTTGGTTTCCAATGGCTTTGTCTTGTGGTTCATTGCCAGCTCTGATTGAAACTTTCCCCTTGGGCCAGGACTGCATGAGGATTTTCTTTCTCTTTCTAATTCTCTCTCCAGGATTCACAGGTGTTCAATAAGAAGCAAGCTTGGCCTTTCCTGTAGAAAGGGCACTCCCAGGGGGTGTTTTTTTGGATGTCTCTTTTCCGCCCATCTGCCTGGCTTTTTTAGAGGGTTTTTCTGTGTTACCACAGCTGTAAAACTTCATCCAAGACAGGCAGTAGCTTCAAGCTGTGCAGCAGAAGGGGAGACTTGCAGATACATTCACCTGCAAACTCACAGGGCAGCTTGCAAAAGCCTTGCTTGGTTTGGAAAACACGTGGAAACAAACCATGATAGAGCAGAACTATTGCTTAGAAATGATGGAGGAGCTGAGACAGGTGGTGGGGTTCAAGTGTCTATCCTGGGCACTGTTAAAAAGAGCAATTGTGATCAAGGCTCCTAAATCACTTGGATGCTTTGCTTATCTGCTCTAGTGTGATGCTGTCCTAAGGATGCCTACATCCCTTTCTCCTTTTTAATCATTCCCTCTGCATTCAGACACATTCCTGTAAG
>Ga0181612_145902_pt1 | contig 16352 bp, 10 predicted proteins | sample HoacroProtozoa21_FD_119630 | JGI IMG/M metagenome (GOLD analysis project Ga0181612, IMG submission 119630) | Hoatzin crop microbial communities from Cojedes, Venezuel. Combined Assembly of Gp0051906, Gp0051904, Gp0051908
CAGTTGGACATTGAGCCATTGAATGCAATTCTTTGAGTGCAACCATCCAGCTAATTCCTTAGCTGCTGAGCGGTCCATCTTTCAAATCCATGTCTCTCCAATTTAGAGATAAGAATGTTGTGCAGGACAGTGTCAAATGCTTTGCTCAAGTCCAGGTGGATGGTATCAGTTGCTCTTCACTTCTCCACCGTTGCAGTAATCCTGTCATAGAAGGCCATCAAATTTGTCAGGCCCTATCATTTTCCATTAGTGCAGCCATGTTGGCTGTCACCAGTGACTTTATTTTCCATGTGCCTTAGCATAGCTTCCAGAAGGATCTGCTCCATGATCTTGCCAGGCATAGAGGTGAGACTGACTGGCCTGTAGTTCAGGCCTGATTACTGACTGTAATCAGTCATAGATTAGGTTATTGGAATGAAAGTGAAAGTGTAGGTATTTAACTGTAAATACAAATGCACATAACTCTTTGATTGGAATTATTCCGCAGAAGACACTAACCCAGTTTTCAGGAAACATTTTTTTCCAAAATGGCTGCAACAGCTTATTCTCCTGATTTATGCCTGTAATTTCATTGATACTTATCAATTGGGAGTTATAAAAAGAGGAATGAGTAATGTATTTCCCACTGTTACAACTATTTTACACTTTTTTCCTTAGGTCTGAGGGACTACAATGTAAAATAATACTGGTTATTCAAGCACTGAAGCAGTATCTTTTTTATTGAAGAGAAATGTTTGTAAATCCTTTAAAAAGCACTGTCTTTGGACTTGGAATTACAGCTAAGCAGCATCCTCAGATGCTTCAGGATACACTAGATAGACAATGAATCAAGACATGGGTTGAGTGTTTCAAGCCAGGCAAGGCAAGACTGTCCTGCATAAAGGTACTTGATCTGCCTGGTTATTACATTGACATTACAGCATTTTTCTACAAATACTGTAATTTAATAGAAATTGCTAGCTTTTTTTTAAAATGAGCCCAGTCAGCTGAAGAATTAGTTCTACAGAGTGTATGGTAATATGAGAGCAATCTGTGGAGTAGAGAAATAATGGAAAACTGACCTGGCTTTCCAGCCTACAGAGAAGAATGCTGCATAGGAAATCTCTGCTGTGTTTATCTTTTTCTTCTCTCTCATGTCACTCAGCCCTTCATTGGCCCTTCCTCTCTATAGCTAGTTTGTCCATTCTTACTCTCATCCTGCGGCCTGAAGCATTTATTACTTCATTTTTTCATATTACATAACTCTTTGAATGCATTCAGGAAGCATTGAGAAGAAAAACGGTCATAGGGACAGGAGTTATTAAGCCTGGAGATGTGGCAGGAAGCAGGTCATTACCTGAAAGATGATCTTACACTCTTAACGCTCTGTGGAAACAAGAAGATTAAGGCCGATGGCAGAGACCAGAGCAGACTGCACAGCCCTTGTGCTGAAAGGCTGTGAAGCAGTGACAACCGCTCTCTCATTTAGTGCAGAGCAGGGATTCACAACTAGAACAGTGGTGGCTACAACTTCATGTCTTGCCTACCTGAGTTGTCAATGGCAGTCAGTAAGTGAAAGTTTGCTACACCAGTTGTTCCATGGATTTTGCTAGAATGCCTCCAATGGTTGAATTGGACCACTTAAGTGAGTCAAGTGAGCAAGATCTGAGCCTACCGGCTTCCATGCATAAAAACAATCTCAGTTTTGTTTCATGATCAGTAGGGCTAGGGTAAGGAGTATATTGCCAGCCTTTACACTAGTGTACCATATAACTTGTAAACAACACAAAACCTTTGTTTTAAATCAGTGAATGGAATGTTCTTTGGTCTTTTTCTCTTTAAAAGTAATTTAATTTTTGGCAGTTAATAATGAAAGAGCAATGCACACATTTACACATGGCAGGAGAGCAGTGCAATAAACAGGGTGACTTCTCGCATCTCCATTCTGGGGCATGGCAGAGTTTCATTTCATTCATCATTTCTTAAAAATCTGATGCAGTTAACTTGATGCAAGCACATGAACACATCCTTTCTGAAATTTGCCCACATTAAATTAGCTCTATTATATATGTTAGTTTTATTCTTACAGAACCCAAGGGCAGATTTTTAGTGTTTCAGGAAGGCTAAAGGCAGGCAAGATATGTTAATAATTTTTGTATCTTCTGACTTGCAAATTTACTCAAACCTTAATGTGATCAGTCTCCAGTCCTCTCTCTCCAGATCTGCTTAATGGCAAACTGTCTGTGCAATGTCCCACTGGGAAGTCATAAATGTCTTTTACCTGTCTGGAACTGAGCAGGTGATTGTATCAATGACTGTGTAGGTTAGTATGGATGTTTGTCTAACCTATTTTGAAAGCACATGACATTGTTTTAAGAATATATTTATAATACAGTCATTTGTTTTCCTGAAAAATGAGAGCAGCTGAACTGGAAGCACAATGTTTAATTTATGTCAAACCATTGCTAATTGCGGCTGTTACTGAAATGTACTGTATATCAAAAATATTAAATTTAATCTAGATAATTTGAAAAAGAGGCATTTGGGAAATCTGCTCCAGTCATCCTTCATAGAAATTATGTGGCCATATCTATATCAGATACATTTTTTGGATACTGCTTTGAAAGCCAAATTTAATCCTTCCCTTGCTGCTGTGCTTTTATTCTCTTCAGTTACTTACCCATTTTTCTGTTATTTACTGTCCCATTTTCCACTATTCAAATTACTTTGTCTCTTGGTAGTCTGAAAAAAAGGGCTACAATATTAGCCTACAGAAAAGAAGACTCATTCATCAATGAATATAAATATTGGAAGGAAAGGTGTAAAGAAAATGGAGCCAGGCTCTTTCCAGTAGTGCCCAGTAACAGGACCAAAGGCAATGAAAACTGAAACATAGGAGGTTCCATCTGAACATCAGGAAACACTTCTTTCACTGTAAGGGAGACTGAGCACTGGTACAGGTTGCCCAGAGAGGTGGTGGAGTCTCCCTCCTTGGAGATATTCAAAAGCCATCTGCAGATAGTTCTGGGCAGCCTGCTCTAGGTGACCCTGCTTGAGCAGGGAGATTGGATCAGATGACCTCCAGATAGCCCTCTCAACCTCAATCATTCTCTCATTCTGTGAAAATATTAAAGAAAAAGGCAAAAAGAGTTAGCTCATTGATTTCAGCAGGACAAAGACTACACCCTAACTCCATTACAAGCATTTGAAATATTGGAGGTATTCACCTGTCCTAGGTGAAAGATATAAATGACCACTACCATCTGCAAAAGCAATTTTCTAACAGATATTCTAAAACAAGCCCATGATTGCCCATTATTTATTAATATCGTAAAAGAAAGTCTCCTTTTTGCTGTCTTTAACACAAATAGGCAGAAAATGCTGATGTGTATGAAAAAGCATATAGTGATGGTTGATAGCAAAGGTGTTAATGTTGATGTTCCTGCTTTATTATGAAACCTTTTGGAAAAGCATGTAACACAGCTACCCTTCTTAACCCTTCCTTAAAGCAATAAATGGAACGTGGTTACCAAGAGATTTTGTAGTAATTTTTGTGATAAATAAGAAAGCAATCACTGCCTATGTTTATTCACCTAAAAACACCTCTTATTTAATCATTCAGAAGAAACTAGTGGGTTAAGGGATTTAAAAACTATAAACATACACCTTAACTGCTAATCTACACACAATAATCTGTGGAATATGTCTCAATGCAGATCATAACACTAATGGGAATTTGGGCCTTCCCATGTGTGCCATGTCCAGATTCCAACCTTGGCTTGAATATGGGGTTCTTTTTCAGTTGTGTATTAGAACAGAATCCAAATGGTCAGTGATACAGGTCAAAGAAAACACTTTGTCCTGAGATGGACGAATCCAAAAGAAAATACAGCTTTCTCCAATTGTGCTGCAGCAAACCAGCATCTGAGGCTGCTGGATTTCTCCAAGGGCAGAATAGCTATCCTTGAAAACTACCATGGCTGAAAAGCAGTGGAGAAGAGGAGAACTAACACTGACAAAGGAATGCTGGACAGCAGTGAAGGAACATGAATTCGTACAACACGATCTTCTGTCTACAGGTATATTCAAAACCATCCTCAAGCAACCTGAACTACCTGAATCTCATTTCTTCCTCTATTTCAGGTTTTGCAGCTCCCACTGAAGTGATTCATAACATGCTTTCATAAATCCTCAATACTGCAGCCAGATATATTTCAGGTGTGTTTGCTATTAGCAGATTGTCTATGCCTAAAGTTTACATCACATCGCTAAACTCCTAAACACATCCAATGAATGTTGAAGAGAAAGCAACTGAGGTGGGGAAATTCTGACAGATGCGGTATTATTTTTTTCTAGATCTGTGTATGTTTATGATAAACAGAATATAATTATGTTTTGGAAACCCTGTAAAGTCTTGTATCTTCTTACTTCCAGTTATCATGGTGTGATCAAGAATAAACCCTGAGTGGGAGTCTTGTATAAGGAAATATAAAATGCTACATTCTTTTCGTACCAAGAAAGCTTAAGAGCACACATGACTTACATTGGACACTGGTATGTTATCTAATCCAAGGGATCATTCCCAGGTTTGTAATTCTGCATGATGGCAGCATACCACAATGAACTGTGAAAATATACTGATAGAGTTCTGATACCTGAGGGCTCCCAGGTACTCTAGCCAGAAAAGTATAAATTCCAGTCTAATGACATCAACAACAGATCAGTCTTACTTATCCAGAACGGTAATATGTGAAGAATACAAATGGAGAAAATATGTTCTGTAAGGTCATTGATGTTGATGTGAAAACTTCAGAATCGGACTTCCATTTAGAGAATATGGCGAAGAAAAAGGTTTTGTTTTCCCCCTGTCCCTAGAGGTATCTCTGTGTAGAACTGACCAGTAGTTTTAGTAGCAGCAGTTGTTAGACTTTATGGAAAGGGTTTTTCATTGCCTGTTATAAAAATCACATTGCATGAGGAGATAACTGTATCGTGTTAACAATCTAGAGACATTTGCTTCATGGCACTTCAGTATCACATTTAAATGTCACTGCGTTACTTAGTGCATACTGATGATTAGTTAACTGTCGTATAATTCATAAATGGATTAGACAGCTGAAAAAAAGATGAAAAAGGAAAGGAAAATTATTCCAAAGCCCTTCAATACCATACTTTTGGTATAACATAGAAGTTACTTGGGTCTGAACTGGGGGCTAAAGCTAGATTCATGCCTTTAGGACTTTCTCCAAACAATATGCAGGCTAAGTAGGATGGTGGAATTGCAGTGAACTATTAAAAATGTTTGTATCTTGGATCTAAGTCACTGGGGGAAGAAGCATCATATCCATCCCTGAAGGTCTGCACCCTCTCCAGATGCATTAGATAATTCTGAAAGCAGATATATCTAGATAAACCTGCCTTCTGGAAAGACATATGAGAAGATAAAGATAGAAGATGGACTAAAGACACAGGATTGCATTCTTCTGGAACTCTTACGACCTAAGGAAGTATACTGAAGATCTTGGAAAAGCTATCCGTGGTGTAGTATCGGAGACAGTCAAATGACAATTGCAAGGCAGGAAGGCTGAATAAGCAACAGACTATCAAATGCCAATTGGACAAGTCCCAGAAATCATGTGAGCTGGCTGTAATACTGTACCACACAAGGCCAAGGCACAGCACTGAACACTCCATGTTGCTAGCACACTTACATTGACATGGGTTTGGTTTAAAAAGCAAACACTCCCAGCAAGGGGGATAGGTCAGGCCAGCAGATGATTTCTTTAAGCAGTATAGAGAAGGCCGTTGTCTTCCAGAGGTGGGTGACAGAAATATAGTTTAGCTGTATAGAAATGATCTGTGTGGTGTATTTGAGGTGAAACACAGAGACGCTCAGTCCAAAAGTACGATCTTTCAGAACATTAGGAACAAGGTTAAGCTGGAAATCACTTTGGAAACTCAATTATAGCTAAAGTAATAATGGTATTTTAAAGAATGTATATAGATGGAATAGTCACTGTAAAATGTCAGTCTTTTTCGTTTGTAAGTCTTTCTCTGATAAACACAGTGAGGTTTTATTTTTTTCCATATTGTATTATAGAGTGCTATTCAATGTAGTGTTACAATGTCTATTTAGACATTATATGGAAGAACAAGGCACTTAAGGAAGCCATGTGATTGTAAAAGCATCTTAGCTGTAATTGGATAAGTATCTATATTTTCCTTTATATCAGCTAAAGAATCTAAATGTCCTTCTGGAATACATTTATTGTAATTGGTAGATAAGTTTCTTGTCTTTGTAACACTATCTGGTGTTCTCAATGTCTAGCAGGATTGTTCCCCATTGTGTTCCACTTCTATACCAAGCAGTGCTGTATTTTTAATTCTTAGTGTGGTGGTTAAGGGTGACTGGATATAATAAAAAGGATGTGCCTCATAAATGTAACCTGAAAATTACAGGAACACAATGACCTTATCTACTAAAGAAAGAAGAGTTCATTTGTAAACCACAGACAATAAGAAAAATAACTGAAAGATAAAGAAGGACAGCCATCCATTTGTGTACTAGCTAAATTAAACCCACTGCATTAGATTTCTTTCTCTCTCATGAATATCTATATTGACCAGAACTCCCATCTGTTTTCATGCTAAAGCCATAGAAAAAAAAAAAAAAAGTGGAAATAACTGTAAAGGAAAACAAAGCCGAAAATCTGTACGGGTTACATAACAGGAGAATGAGTTGTGTTCATGTCAGAGAAAATATTCACCATTAGTTTGTGGATCAGATTCTTCAATGGTGTCATACACACTGGTGTAAGTAAGAATGGAATTCGATCTTTAATAACTTTGAAAACCTGAATATCAACTCCTGATCACTCTTTAGGAAAAGGTGTGTTAAAAAGAGATAATTTATCCAAGGATGGATGAAGTTATGTGGCTGTCTCACTTCCAGGCCAATGTTTTTTGCAGTAGCCCAGCTCAGTCGGAAAAAACAAACCCTTACCACAACAGCGTTCTGGTTAGCTGGGCAAAATTAATTGGCGGTCTCAGTCCCTGGGAAAAAACTAGCCACATAAACAAGACTGGGCTTGACTCTGTCTTTGACATTGCAACGCATACTCTGTAAGTGTAATTCTTTCTGCTGTAGAGCTGGGCTGCCTATATAAATGAGCTGAGGGAAGTGAGGTTTTTCAGTCACCCGTCGCTCTCTCTATGCGCAGTTACACGTCCTCTGCCACTGTATTTTTGATTGAGAAAGCCCTACATTCGGCTGTCTGCCTGCTAGGATTTCCTATGCCCAGGAATCAGCTAGTTCTGTTCTTTATATTGTTTTTCAGTTGTCATTTGGGTGCAGGCAGGTTTTAACTGATCAAGGGCTCAGTTGGAGAAGGAGAAGCCCTTGAGAGCAAAACTGATGGGAATCTCCTCTGTGCTTCTGCAGCCAGGGTGAGACCTGTGTCAACATTCAGCTCATACCCATGGGTTATAGAAGTTTAAGGGTCAATTTAAATGCTCCCTTCATGGGTCCAGGCCCTGGCTGACTACTCCAATTATTTAAAAAGCTTCTGGTAAAGCAGAAAATTAAACGAAGAGCTGAATCTGGACTCAACATTCTGCATTTAGTTTCACCTCGTGAGGCCTGTAGTTCATTAAAAAAAAATATATAAACCTAAACCTCCTCTTTTTTAAAACTTCAGTAGCTCACTATATTTTGAGTGTAATTTGTGAGTGGTTCTCTTCACCGAAATGTTAATTTTGTAGCAAATTACCATTTCAGAGGGCCTTAAAACAGGCAGTATTTTCTTTCCCCACCCTTTCAAGTTTTCCTGCATTTATTGTGAAATATGTTCAAGCTGAGAGATGAGACATGTTCTGCTGCTTGAATATGCTTATATAAAGCATACTTTACTTCTTGGGCATTGTTACGTTCTTTGTGCCTGTTCAGTGATACCCCAGGGTTCTCTCAGTGACAAAAAAGTCTGTGGTCTGGCAAGCTTTTGTTTGAAAAAGGTTAGGTTACTTCAAGAATGAAAGGGTTGGGAAAGAAAAGCATATGACAAGAAAAAGCTTGTTTCATCTAACTAAGTGCAGATAACTAAGGCTTTGCGTGCATCTGAAAATTATCCTGGCTTAAGATGGGATAAACATACATATATATGTATGTATGTATATATATTCAGAACTACTGAATTCCATTTAATTCCAAGCACAGATCTTATTCAAAATTGAGAGCACGTTTTCCTGGCATTATGTACTTCCAAACACTTTCCTCCTAGAATAAGTGTCTTAATTTGGATTCTTTTTTTAAAGTTAGCAGTCCAAAATAAAGTCTACATAGACAGATATTATAGATACCTCTTTATGAAAATAATTCGGTCTTGATCTGAAACAATGGAATATTATGCACTATAGCTCAAGCAGCATCAGAGTGAGCAGTATATTCAAAAAGTGGAGCAAAGGCATTTTAATGAAGATGTTAAGGGATAAGGCCAAGGACTGTGAAACAAGCAAAATTGCATTTATCTTTAATTGTAAGAGAAATCTAAAGATGTTAACCTTGAATGCTGAGATGTATCCAGAACGTTAAACCCAATTATTGGCAATCACTGGAGCTGGGATTTGGCTGCCTAAATGCAAATATCTAATGCATATATTTGTAACTGTAGCTATAGCTACCTACCTGTGTTATATTAATTGTGCACAGGACCTATGGAAGACCTTCTTTCTGGAACAGCAGCTGTCAGCCAATGCATCTCAGATGGCAACAGGTACCTCTGTATGAGTGACTGAATTCCATCTTTGGTTTCATTGCAGGTATTTTTATTTCTGTTTATGTAAAAGATGCTATGTTGAAATATTCTAAATAAGAAAGTAAAGTTTGTAGAGCAGTGTGTTGATGTAGTCCAGTTTTCTCTGGAAATAAAACATAAGTGATATTGATCTGATTTGATCAGGTCTTAGGTTTCAGCAGAATGGTTGATTCCATCAGTCTCTAGTCCTACCCAAATTTCTCTGAACAGCTGTGCTGTTCTGGTTCTGGCCTCTTATAACTTCTCACATCACACATCTGTTGTCATTTACTCTAATATAAAGTTACAGCGAATATACACTGGAGAGAACAGCCTGGCCCAGAGTCCACAAATTGCTTTGTATATCTGCTTTTAAAGCCAGTCTTTACTGTCTCTATGAACTCAAATGGCTAAGCTGGTTTACATTCAGACTTGAATTATATCTTGTGTGCAGATACTTTTGTTTTGGAAAAACCACACAAAGTATTAATTGATTTATGACAAAATCATCAAGTACAAGAGGTGTAATGAAAATTATCTATGTTGAAGTATTTGGATAGCTTGAAGTAGAAGTGCCGTCAGTGTAACCTGAAAATTTGCTACTTTGTTGTAAATGATCCTTATAAAATAGCCTAAAACTCATCCAGTTGTGATGACTTCTATCCTGACTAGTGTCATAGCTGACCAGAACTGAAAGAGTCATTCTCTGTAACTGGAGATTTCATTGCTTGTAAAATCTGCTCAAGAAAGCAGCATGTCTATAAGCAGGTTTGGGCATTCAGTGGAAGCTGTGCTAGGATGTGAAAAGAATGATGCTGATGGTATGAGGGCTGAATGGGCAGGGTCACCACCAGTCCCACACTGCAGACAAAACAGTGTGGGCACAGAGCAGAAGGATCAAGCAGAAGTGATATATTCAGGCACAGAGTAATGACAAGGCCTTCACACATTACCAGACCACAGAGCCCAGCATCTGGGAAGAAAACATGGAAATGGAAGAGCTTTAATGAGACCATGATGACCGGTTGTTTACTCAATGACAGCACAAAACTCATTAGTATCAGCTGACTGCCCCTGTGGTGTACTGTGAGGGACCTCACCTAATTGCCTGAGTTCCTGGAGATGAAAGATCTCTTCCCTTGAATAAGCAATGATCTAATTAGTGCATTTCTAACGCAGCACTTCTGGTTCTATATCGTTCTTGTATTTTGGTAGCATGTTGTGTGGTATCCAAAGGCAACAGCATTGAACTCTTTGGACATTTAACATATTGTGCTAGCCTTTGAAGAATATTTTTTCAGAGCTGAACTCCCATGGGAAATTTTAATGAATCAAGGTACAGATTTTCTATTCTGCTTTGCCACAAAGGTGTTCAGGAAGCCACAAATGAAAATAATTTATTGCATAACATTTATCTGAAAACAGTTGGACTGTTTGACTATTGAGGAGGAAAACACAAAGAATGTGAAAGAACCAGAAAGCTAACTAAAAATGGTTTTGCCTGTGTAGCTGGCTTCTACACAATAGAAGAGTAGAAGAATTTATGAGCTATGACTTAAGAAAGTCAGTGTGTGCCCTCTGCAAGACCACCTAAAATGAGATTCAGTTGTGAATTCAAGATTCCTCAGGTACAAAGTATTATGCTTGGCAAAAAATGGCAAACAACTGGAATGAATAATTAGTACAGTTTATGTGGATTTAGAGAAAGTACAGGAGGAATAATAGCAATAAAAAGGGCAAAAGTTGAAATGTTCTTAAGATGAAAGTGACTGATAGAAGATAGGTGTTATATATACCTATGAAGTTCTTTGTTAGACTTGCTTTGTAACTCTCTTCTCAGCTGCTCCAGGGATGTTTTATACTCTGAGCTACATTGGTGAGTTGTCTGGCCAGTCTGAGCTTCAGCTTCTTCATCTATCAAAGTGGAGAATAATACTTCTCTGGCTTGCTGGAGTGTTACAATTTACAGTTCCTAAAACACCGTGACTTCCAAGTTAGTAAAATACATGGGAATGCAGAGGATGGTCATTACTTTAATCCTCTGTGCTGTGGGTTTTTAACCCAGAGACACATCTACCACAGGTATTTCTTTGATAAGCTTTTTTGAAGTGGTATGCCAATGAATCTTTCTGTTTGCAAGAGATTGCTTGCGTGTGCTTTGGAACATGCCGGAACATATCTGAAAAGCAAATGCATTTTCCAGGTCATTTCAGATCACAGAACATCCATACGAAACATTGCTGCAGTACATACACTACCTTTGCACTACCAGCCCAAAATAAGCGTTTATTACCTAACAGCAGGGAGGACATGATGAATCCTGTCCAGTCTCCGTGTGTTGAGTGTATGGCTGACTGCAGCTGGAGCCTCTCTACAGCCCTGATGCTGTTTGCCTATCACTGCTGTAGCTGCTCCATAGCTGGTGAGAGACAAAGTGCCTGCAGGGGTTAAAGTTGCCTGATGTCTAAATGAAACATTGTGTGTTTTCTGAAGGGCCCTAGTCCTGCCTCTAAGACTGCCTTACATCCATCCCATGTCTGGGTCAGAACATCCCTTCTCTTGCCACAAATCTCCTCACTCCTCCATTCAGACTCTCTCTGCCAAGCCCTGATCTTGCTGAATTTGTCACAGGCAAATCTTTGCCAACCAGACCATCTTTAACAGATCTTCATGCCTACATGAGATTAGGGAGAAGTTCTCATTTGCTAGTTCAACACTGGCTTTCATGTACGTTTAGAAACCTTCTCTTGTCCCTGATTTAGATGTCTAAGAGTGATCCTGTGATCCTCAGTTGCAGATAAGCAGTCATCTTCAAAAGATAACACGTAGAAACACAGTGAAGGTCTGGTCAGACAAGTAGTAGGCTTGGAGAGCTTTTAGGTACAACTAAACAGACTTTCTGTAGTAAGCAATAAACTCTGCCAACTCATTAGGAAGTGCAGTCCCATATCACTTGTCTTGGAAACTGCCTTTGAGTAGTGAGGAGAATGAATGTATGCGTAAAAGTGCTGTAGACATTGAAGCATTGCCTAGAGTGAGATTATACGGAGTCAAAAGCCTTGCAGAACAGATGAGCTTCTCATGCTTCATGCAGAAACAAAATATAAGCCATGTTCAGATGATGTGGAGGTGTGCCGCCTTAGTAATTCAGTATGGTATCAAAAGTAAAGAGAACTGGGAGAAGTTTGTTTCGCTGTCCTTCATGTATTAGCCCCAAGCTATTGGGTCAATGGCATATACACAAAATCTGTACGACTAGAGACTGAAGTCCTGCTAACATTGTCATTGCATGTGCTTCTTTTCATTCAGCATATAAACCCACAGTGGCTGATTACCAGTGACTCCTGTTCATATCTGTCTTGATCATAGGTATAACAACTAAGAAGGGCCCTCCAACACAGATTTTCTGCAGAGAGAAGCATAAGGAGAAAAGGGACACTACTCTGTCTTTTGTGGCATGTTTGGCCAGTCACACTTTATGATTTATTCACTCCATCTAGCACTTTAAATATCTGGCCTAAGTGATAATGCTGCCAAACTCTCTTATTTCTTGATCACGTAGGTATTTGTAGAAAATTATTTGCAGCATGGTTAGTCAAGCACTGGAACAGCTTACAAAATGTTTAAGTCTGTGCAATTAGAAGTACCCATTTCACAAGCATGCTCCAGCCCCTTACATAGGGAGGCTTGGGTCTAAGTTGATTACTCATGGAGTATTCTCAAAGCATAACGCTGTGCCAGAATGCTGGGAACTATGGCTAAAAAAGTATTGAATGCAGAGTCAGTTTCTCTCAATGAATGGTGGATGCTGGTAACCCACACAGGACTGTGAGCAGCAACTGGAAAGCCCTGGCTCAGTAGTGACAATTAAAGAACAAGCAGAAGTCCAGTCACTCTGGTATTTGTGGCAGCAAACTATGTCTTAAAAATTGCTGGTTATCTTGGAAATGGCTGTGGATTAGTCAGGTTGCAAGGCTGTCGGTTTTATTACTGTATGGGCAGCGAATTCGTGCTTGTTTCCAGTGATGTGACAAACATAGAAGGCAGTCATCAAAAGTGTCTACGAACAGAAACGAGCTGGCTGTCGTGTAGAAGATGGCTGTTTTCTTTCTTCAAATTCTGCTCCGAGAAACAAGCTTTCATACTGATTTCAGGTTTGAAGGCACAGGTGATTTATGGCTGTCAAGATTAGCCTAATTACCTCACTCATTCATGTGTCTCAGTGAATAGACGGCCAGTTTACAGGAATTGAAAGCTGTGTTTTTGAACCTTTAAAATAAAATTGGGGCAATGAAAAAGCAAGTGTGACTTACAGGAGCGGAAATTACTGCTCACTCCCAACTCTGGAATTTTTCCTCACTGAAAATTAATTGAAAAAGTATTCCAACTGCACAGATGACATAGAAGAGCAATTGCCTAAATTCAGTTGGGAAGTTTAATGAATTTGGTTTTGACAGTATAACTAATGGGATTTTGATTGCATGCCATTCAGCACAGAAGACACCATCCAAGATAACTTTCCAGGAAAGGAAAAGGAAGAAGTGCTTAAATTATGGTGTGACAGTACTCTCATACTCAGCCTCAGGAATGTCCCCAGAGTCTTTCGGCTAAGAAAAAGAAGAAAGACTTCAATCATCTTGATACCTTACATATATGCAAAAACCCCAAATGTGGGGTTTTTAATTTCTCATACACCATTTGGACAGCTATCTAAGATCATGGCTGACTTGAATTTGCTGACAGTAGTTTTCTCCTTTACCATTAGCCTACCATCTCAGACTAGGAAGGACAAAATTTCACTCTGAATTCTGAGATGAAGAGAGGTCTGAACTCATATGCCCTACATTTCAGGAGGATGTGAATGTGCACCAGTAAGCCAGTGATCGCAGAGTCAAAAGAAGATGAGTCATAAGGAAATGTAATGATAACCTAATGATTAGCTCACTCCTGTGGGATCAGAGCCCTTACATGCTTGTCCCTCCAGAGCAGTCGTTAGTCTGAAACCAGGCTCTCTTTAGCTGTGTTAGATGACTCAGTAGCTGCAGTGGACAATGGATCTACCTTCCACTCATTCCAAAGTTGCACTCCATTTCTGATGGGACCCTTGTTATGCGTTCATCCTTGGAGCAATTGGAAGACACAGCAAGTTACAACATGGGGGGGGTTTTTTGCTTATAATGCACCATTTCCCAGTGTCACATCTGCCAGACCTCTGTGCCAAGGTATATTCTCTGTCTCTGTCGTTTTTTTGATTTGCCAACTTGTGCAGGCTCCTTTGTATCTACTTGCAAAAGCCAAAGCAGTGATGAGTGCAGCAACTCAGCTTGGAGCATAGCTGGACAACTGTGGTGGAGCTTGAAGCTAAAGTGAGTTTTCAATTTAACATCAGCCATGAATCGTTCATGACTAAAGAGAAAATAGCAAAGGAAAGGAGCTTCAGTCCCCTCACTTCACATAACTAGCTGTTTAACTTCACTGAAGCAGAATACTCCCAGTCTGTCACTCTCTTCAACCCTGAAAGGGGCAACAAATCATAGTGAGCTCATCCAGCTTGGAAATGCCGCTGCTGACAAGCGATGTCCTCAGCTCGGTTTACCTCCCCAAGGAGGCCAGGAGTTCAGATCTGCTTTGCTCTCAGGACATGTTGCAAAGATGGCTCCTACTTTTAACAGACTGACTTCAGAAAGGCATAACAGCTATACAGTTTGGTATTCCAGAGGACTATTTCACTCTGTGTTTTCCACCCATGTAGATAAGAATAGGCTATTTTGTTTTTCGTAAGATTTGGCCTTTATGTATGTTCTTAAAACTGCCTATTGCTCAGCTTAAGCATTCTCAGTGCCTTGCAAATGAAAACAGAATAAATAAAAGCGCAAAAAGCCCTCTCTTTAATAACTTAATGGAAAACAAAGAGAGTAAGGCTGATGTAATTGTGTAAATGGGATCCAGGATTAACTGGCCAGAGTCTCAGGGGATGCTGTACTGATTTTGTAATGTGAATATTCTCCCAACTTTCTGCCTAAGTGTGTATCCAAAGAATTTTGGGGATATATCTCAATAAGTAAAGTCTATCTTTTCCACCAGCCATAAGCAGAGTGAACTCCAGTATTTGAGTGAATGACATCACACTTTAGCTTGGACCCAATTATAAACTTCAAAGACCCTTCAAAGATCCTGAAATCTGTGTTAAGATAAAATCCCTATTTGAAATCAGTTCCGATAGGGAATTGGAGGATATTTATATTCCAGAAACCACACTTACATTATAAAAAGAGTGGCCTATTTTATGCTTGAACACAGCTCATTAGAGAATCTCTTAATGAATATTTTTCAATCATCTGGCAGAGCAAATCAAAGCACATAGGGTATACTATAAGATTTGCATGGATTGCTAGATACTCTAGTGGACATGTGCTCTGCAAATTAAGTGCCATTAATAGTTTTGTGCTCATTCATCAGCATATGATTTAATAATTTCAGTAGTGAATTTCTGTAGTATGTATCTTATGAAAGAGAAAAAAATGCACGAAAGTAACCAGCATCTCTGCTGCTCTAAAGCATCATCATGGAGACAGTTGCATAATTAATGGTAGCATGATTTTTACATATACTAATGAATATTCACATCAAAATTCTTTAAAAATCTTATTTGTTTCTCTGATTTATTGAATTTCATTATGTGAAGCAAACTGATACATAATCTGACTCCCTTTCCTCTGTCATCCTGAAATTTATATTTTTGTCTTCATTGTGACTCCAGCTTCAACTAAGCTTAGACAGCTCCTGAAAATATAGTGGGGGCTTTATTTTAATAAGGATAAATCCAGACTTCTGTGGAAAGCAAGAGCTAGATAACTGGTAAAAACCTTATTCTGTGCAAGATGTACCATGGGTTATACAGCTGCATCTGAAGGACTGAAAGAGTATGACAAAAGTATGTGTTCTCCCATGCACTCTGTTGCTACAGGGCAGAGATAGCCAGTTACCCACGCAGCCAGTGCACAACAGTTAAAACAGTAGTAACAGGTGATATCTTCCTTCCGGATTTGTTAACTGGTGACTTGTCTTTGCTTGCATTTTCTCCTGTGCCATAGGAGAGCAGGAGTCATGTGTAAGGCTGATGGCTTGCTCCAGAGTCAAGCAGAAGAGAAGGCAGTGAGCACAGGCATGGGGCTGCTGCGCTTCGCCTTTGTGTGACTGGGAACATGAGCTATGCCAGCAAGCATGGGAGGAGAGTGGAAGAACCCTGCTTTTCTATCTTTACTCCTTTCTATCTCCAGACAGAAGAATAGAAATAAAGGTAACTGTACTGAATATGCAGAATGTATCTATTTATTCTCCCACTACCAAATTATTGCTAAAAATGTATTAAAAATAGCATAACGTTCTATCTTTTAGGGAAAAGTAATATTGTTAAAATTAATTTGGCTTCTTTGCTGCCCTTTGCCTCCCCAGCAAACAAATCTGGGGAGTATCTCACTGAATCATAGAATCATAGAATCATAGAAAGTTTTGGGTTGGAAGGGATCCCTAGTGGTCATCTAGTCCAACCACCCCGCAGCGAGCAGGGACACCACTAACTAG
>Ga0181612_133829_pt1 | contig 16351 bp, 11 predicted proteins | sample HoacroProtozoa21_FD_119630 | JGI IMG/M metagenome (GOLD analysis project Ga0181612, IMG submission 119630) | Hoatzin crop microbial communities from Cojedes, Venezuel. Combined Assembly of Gp0051906, Gp0051904, Gp0051908
ATTCCACGCCATAACTAGAGGCGATTTCCTGAAGTGCCTGGACCAGATCTTCCCTCAGCGCTTTCAAAGAGGACATGTCGAGAACGGAAAAGTCTATATGGATTACCGGATACTCCTTCCAGTCATAGTCGGTCGAATCTATGTAGAGTCCCTTGAAAAGGTCCCTTCTTCCCTTGAAAAGAGCATCAAGAGTGGATACGGTAAGACTCTTTCCGAACCTGCGTGGGCGGGAGAGAAAGAACTGCCCTTTCGAAGCAGTGACCATCCTATGTATGTACATGGTCTTGTCAACATACAGGCATCCATAGCTGACAAGGTCGGCAAACGTGTATATTGATGTGCTTATCTCTTTCATATGGCCGAATTTTCGAGAACAACCCAAAATTAAACATTTTACTCATCAATTGCAAAATAGCATGACAATAAGAAAAAGTTAATCCGCTCCTATCTCACCATAAAGCAAAAATCCCCCACCGCAAAGGTGAGGGAATTCCAATAATTGCTATCTTCCAAGATTCACGCTGCAGGGATGAACAGAATCCTTATGCAGTCTGGATGCCAGCTCAGGCATCATGCATAACCACATTGCCACCGGCGACATCTACTTCTATTGTAGACTCCTTGTGGACCGTACCGGAGAGGATGGCGCTGGCAAGCTGGTTTACAAGCTCCCTTTGCATCAGTCTCTTGATAGGCCTTGCTCCATATGCAGGGTCGTAGCCTTTCTGGGTCATGTAATCCTCGAAGTTCTTTGTGAAGGTGATGGTAACACCATCTTCGGAGAGCTTCTTCTGAAGGTCCTTCATCTGCATGTGGAGAATCTCGCGGATGTCATTCTTGGTAAGAGGGTCGAACATTATTATCTCGTCAATCCTGTTGAGGAACTCCGGGCGGATCGTAGCCTTCAGTACTTCGAGAACCTTCTCCCTGCACTCTTCGAGCATCTGACGCCTCTTGGATATGGCCTCCATCTGGGCGTGGGGATCCTGGACATCTATGTCGGGAAGACGGTCCATGTAGCCCTGGATTATGTCGGAGCCGGCATTGGATGTCATTATGAGGATGGTGTTCTTGAAGTCCACCGTACGGCCCTTGTTGTCAGTAAGACGTCCATCGTCCAATACCTGCAGAAGGGTGTTGAACACATCGGGGTGGGCCTTTTCTATCTCATCGAGAAGGACTACCGAATAAGGCTTGTGGCGTACGGCCTCGGTAAGCTGGCCACCCTCGTCGTATCCCACATATCCCGGAGGCGCACCTATAAGACGGCTTACGGTGTGCCTTTCCTGATACTCGCTCATATCGATACGGGTGATCATGTTCTCGTCGTTGAACAGGAACTCGGCAAGCGCCTTTGCAAGCTCGGTCTTTCCCACTCCGGTAGTTCCCATGAAAAGGAACGACCCGATAGGTCTCTTTTCGTTGGAGAGCCCGGCGCGGTTACGCCTTACGGCATCGGATACAGCCTGTATGGCCTGATCCTGGCCGACCACTCTCTTGTGGAGTTCGTCCTCCATCCTCAGGAGCTTCTCCTTTTCGCTTTCGAGCATCTTCTTTACCGGGATGCCTGTCCACTTGGCAACCACCTCGGCTATATCCTCGGGGGTCACGGCCTCTGTTACTATAGGATTCTTGATAGCGGCTTGCTTCTCGCTCAGCTCGTCTATCTTTTTCTTGGCCTCGGCCATCCTTCCGTAACGCAGCTCTGCTACCTTTCCGTAGTCTCCGCTTCTTTCAGCGGCCTGGGCCTCTATCTTGTACTCCTCCATCTTCTGACGGGCTTCCTGAAGGTCGTGGAGAATGCCTTTTTCGTCATTCCATCTCTTCATGAGCTCCTCCCTCTGCTGACCGAGCTTTACAAGCTGCTCGTCTATCTTTTCGCTCTTCAGCGTAACGCCTTCCCTCTTTATTGCCTCCTTCTCGATCTCAAGCTGGCGGATCTTGCTGTTAAGCTCGTCGATGGGCTCGGGCACCGAGTTCATCTCCAGACGGAGCTTCGATGCCGCCTCATCAACAAGGTCGATGGCCTTGTCCGGCAGGAAACGGTTGGTTATGTACCTGTGCGAGAGGTTTACGGCGGCGATAAGGGCGTCATCCTCGATACGCACCCTGTGGTGGTTCTCGTATCTTTCCTTCAGGCCCCTCAGTATGGATATGGACTCAGCCACCGAAGGCTCGTCCACCATCACCATCTGGAACCTCCTCTCAAGGGCCTTGTCGGCCTCGAAATACTTCTGATACTCGTCAAGGGTAGTGGATCCTATAGTACGGAGCTCGCCCCTTGCAAGGGCAGGCTTAAGTATGTTGGATGCGTCCATCGCTCCGGAGGTCTTTCCGGCTCCGACGAGGGTATGTATCTCATCAATGAAAAGGATGATCTGGCCCTGGCTGTCGACTACCTCCTTTACGACTCCCTTTAGCCTCTCCTCGAACTCTCCCTGATACTTGGCGCCCGCTATGAGCGCTCCCATGTCAAGGGAGTAGACTACCTTGTCCTTTAGGTTCTCGGGGACCTGGCCGTTCACTATCTTCTGAGCAATACCCTCCGATATGGCTGTCTTTCCCACACCAGGCTCACCCACGAGGATAGGGTTGTTCTTTGTTCGGCGGGAAAGTATCTGCAGAACCCTTCGGATCTCGTCGTCCCTGCCGATTACAGGATCAAGCTTGCCCTTGGAGGCAAGTTCGTTAAGGTTTATGGCAAACTTCGGAAGGAACTGCAGATTGTTTCCTCCGCCGTTTTGCTGGTTGTTGTAATTGCTATTGTAATTGTTCATATCTAGTACCTCCTTTTTCGTTCCCCGACAAGGCGGTACCCTAAAAGAGTAGCCGTCTGCTCCGAAGAACAAACGGCTATAGTCCAAAATATATTCCATCAGCCCGAAGGCTGACAATATGTCAGTTTCTCCTAGTTCTGAGCGGGCTCTGCAGGAGTTGCGGGAGCGGCTGCATCAGTTGCAGGTGCTGCGGTTGCGGGAGCTTCCTGCTGAACGGGAGCCGAAGGGAATGCGGGCTGCTCTGTAGCGGCATTCTCGATCTGGGTGGAGATGTCGTCTCCACGTGAAGACGTACCCGTTGTGAACGAGGTGACGATTGAAACTACGAGGATGAAGGTGACCAGTCCCCAGGTGACCTTCTCAAGCATATCCGCGGTCTGCCTTACGCCGAGAGTCTGGTTGCCGGCGATGAAGTTGCTGGCCATTCCCTCGCCCTTGCTGCTCTGAAGAAGGACTACGATGGTCAGAAGTACGCTGGCGATGACCACGAATATAACGAGTGTTACAAATAACCAAGTCATATCTATCTATCAATTTTTTTGTTATCAGATGTAGGCGTTCTCATCCAATTTTTGGATAAGGCCTGCAAAGTAAGCATTTTTTTCCGGGAATTTCAACAAAAGTCGCGAATAAATGTGTCTTGCCTGGTCGTAATACCCCTGTTCTTCATAGATTTTCGCCAAAGTCTCGGTGCAGAACTCGTCGCTGAGTGCCTCGGCCGAACCTTCCTTTCCTTCGCCCTGGGAGCGGGTGGCGAACTTGGAGAATACGTTGTCCCCCTTCTGACGCACATTGTCGTACTCCTCCTGAGAGAAGTAGTCTCCGCCTACTACGCGGACCTTTCTCTTGTCGGATGGCTTCTCCTCTTCCTTTATATATGAGCCAAGGAGTTTTTCAAGGTCCTTGTCGGAGTAGTCTGCGCTTCGGTCCCTAAGAAGGTCCGCTATCCTTCTTCGGGAGGCGACGTAAAGGGCTGCGTCCGCATACTGGCTCTTTCCCCAGGAATCTCCTCCAAGACGGGCCATGCGGCGGCTTAGCTCCACCCTTGCGGCTCCGTACCAGGGATACAGGCTTACGACCCCGACAAGCTCGTCAAGGTTCAGGCTTCTTATGTTGATATAGCTGTCCATATTACCAGTTTGCGACTGTTGCGTTTAGGATGTCTTCGGTGAGCTGCTCCACTATGGCCTCGCACAGGGTGCTCTCCACGGCATCGAGCGAAGTCATGGAGTCGTAGTCCTGGTAGGCCGAGAAGGATTTCTCGAAGTCCTCCTCGGGATATTTCCTGTTTGTGAAGGTGATCTTCACCGATACAGTGAGCCTGTTCTGCGCTGCGACGTCGCCGGAGGCGATTGCGGAGGCCCTTACGTCATAGCCGGTAACTTCACCCGCTATCTCGAGGTCTCCGTCCATGTCCACCTGCTCAAGGCGGGTCATCTTGCGGAACTTCTCCTTCAGACCCTCGGTGAGGTCATTGCTAAGGGTCGGGTTGACCCTCAGGGCCTTGTACTGGAAATAGTCTATCGTCACGGTCTTCACATCCGGCTGAATGGAAGTGCCGGAAAATGAATATATCCCGCAGGCTGACACCGAAAGAAGCAATATCAGCGCTGAAGCAAAAATACGTATGGAACGGCTTTTCATCTATGTCCTTTTATCTGCAATATATACTGTAGGCTGGCAGGGGGCTACTTCGAACCTGAGTGCCGGAACTCCGGAGGAAGCTTCCTGTAAAGGGTCCTCTCTGAAATGCCCAGTTCCTTTGCGGCCTTTTTCCTGTTGCCTTCGTGCTTTTCGAGGGCCCTTCGGATGAGGTCTTCGCTAAGACCCCTTATGGAGAGGGACTCCTCGGGCTCCTTTTCGTAGTGCTTCTGGTCATCTGTGTCCCTTAGGTCGCCGGTCTGGTCGTCGACTTCGCTTTCCTGGGATGAAGGCGTCCCCTGGACGGACGGGGAATGTGAAGGAGATGAAGTCCATGAAGGGGATACGGGAGGGTAATCCTTGTTCTCGGGGAGCGAAGGAGTGGCATCGTGCCATGCAGGAGGACCGGACTGGCCCTTCGCTATCGAATCCTTCAGCTCGTCCACTTCCTTTTTCAGGGCGTATATGGCCTCGAAGATCTTTCTCTTGTCTTCCTCCCCTATCGAGGAGCCTCCGCCTCCGGGGACTACCGTTGGAAGCATGTTGTCGTCATCCTTGGGGATGTAGTTCGAAAGGGTGGCTGCATCGACCTCGCATTTCTGTGAAATAGGGGAAATCCTTGACGACTCCACCGCGGAAACCGCCTCGGCCACGTTCTTCAGCTGGCGGATGTTTCCAGGCCAGCGGTAGTTTATAAGAAGGGTTATGGCGTCCCTTGTAAGGGATACCTTCTTCCTTCCGTTCTGCTCCGAGAAATCTGCCGCGAACTTTCTGAAAAGGGTGTAGATGTCGTCCTTTCTCTCGCGAAGGGACGGCATCCTGATCTGGACTGCCGTGAGCCTGTAGTAGAGGTCCTCCCTGAACTTGTGCTGGCTTACCGCGTGCATGAGGTCGACGTTGGTTGCGGCCACGATCCTTACATCGGTCAGTGACACCTTGGATGAGCCGACCCTGATGTATTCGCCGGACTGCAGGACCCTAAGGAGCTTTGCCTGAGAGGGTAGCGGGAGCTCCCCTATCTCGTCAAGGAAGAGGGTTCCTCCGTTTGCCTCCTCGAAATATCCCTTCCTGGCCTCGGTAGCTCCGGTGAAGGAGCCCTTCTCATGCCCGAAAAGCTCGGAGTCGATGGTTCCTTCTGGAATGGCTCCGCAGTTGACTGCAAAGTACTTGGCATTGCGCCTCCGGCTATACTGATGAATTATCTTAGGTATGTTCTCCTTTCCCACTCCGCTTTCCCCTGATACTAACACCGTAATGTTGGTGTCGGCGATGGCTACCGCCATCTCAAGGGCGCTGTTGAGCGCGGCATCATTGCCTATGATGTCGAACTTGTTCTTGAGTGTCTGAAGCTGCTGGCTGTCCATAGAAAGCAAAATTACAAAATAACATTCAAATAAAGGGCTGTTTGAGGGGTTTTTGTTCTGATGGGGGCGCCAAACTGAGGATGGTGAGATTTCGGTGAAAAGGCATAGGGAGCTTCCATACATCTGCCTTTGCTTGCTATTGAATTAATTTTGGGTTAACTTTGACTCTTGCTTATTCGCAGAATACAGACAGAATCAGAAATTCAATTCTCTCTTAATATGAACTATGCATCAAGGATCCTGTGCGGAGCAGCACTGATTTCCATGGCGGCTGGCTGCGCCTCCGCCAGCAAAATGGCCAAGATGGCCGAAAATGTCAAGGTCACCAGCGACCCAGACCCTCTGACTGTCGTAGCCGGACAGGTCAAGAGCGACCTTTCCGTATCCTATCCTTCGGGATACTTCCACCCCAAGGCTCTTCTGAGCGTCACCCCTGTCCTTGTCTATGACGGTGGAGAGGCCCAGGGGAAGACCATCGTATACCAGGGTGACAAGGTAAAGGACAACTACAAGGCCGTATCCTCCAAGGGACAGACCCTTCGCGAGAGGCTTTCCTTCCCTTATGAAAAGGGTATGGAGAAGAGCCATCTTGAGCTGAGGGGCACTGCCACCCTGAACGGCAAGTCCTACGCAATGCCGACAAAGAGGGTTGTCGAGGGTTGCAACACAACAGAGACTCTCGTCGATGACAGCGGATTCATCTCCTACAAGAAAGACAACTACCAGGAAATCGTTAAGCAGACCGAGGAAGGCCAGATACTCTACAGGGTCAATTCTTCGGATGTGAACTCAAAGCAGCTCCAGAGCCAGTCCGTGAAGGATTTCCAGGCGGCACTCGATGAAATAAAGAAAAATGAAAGGAAGACCCTCACCGGTACCGAAGTTGTTGCCTACGCTTCCCCTGAAGGCGGAGAGGCTTTCAACGAGAAACTCTCCCAGAAAAGGAGTGAAACCGCCGACAAGGCCTGGGAGAAGATCACCAAGGGAAAGGATGTGGCCGACCCTACGGTAAAGAGCATAGGCCAGGACTGGGAAGGATTCCAGGAGCTTGTCTCCAAATCCGACATACAGGACAAGGACCTCATCCTTAGGGTTCTGTCGATGTATAGCGACCCTGCGGTACGTGAAAGTGAAATACGAAACATGTCGGAAGTGTATTCTTCCTTAAAGACAAAGATCCTTCCGGAGCTTAGAAGGGCCAGGTTCATAGCGAACGTAGAGTACAAGAACTACACTAGCGACGAGCTCCTGAAACTCGTGGATGAGAACAGCGATGTCCTTGACGAGGAGGCCCTGCTTCGTGCAGCCACCCTTGTGACGGACCCTCAGAAGAAGATCGACCTCTACCAGAAAGCCATTGACAGGTACGGCAGCGACCGGGCCAGGTTCAACTTGGGAGTTGCGAACCTCGAGGCCGGAAACATCGGTGCGGCGAAAAAGGCTTTTGAAAAGGTGCAGACCAAGGATGAATCCCTTACCAACGCCCTTGGCGTAGTGGCAATGCAGGAGGGTGACTTCAAGGAGGCCGTACGTCTGTTCAATGACGCCGACACTGACGAGGCCATGGCGAACAAGGGAGTAATTGAAATTATGCAGGGCGACTATGCTTCTGCCGCCAGGGACCTCAAGAACGCTCCCGGATGCTGCTACAACAGGACCCTAGCCTACATACTCAATGGAGATCTTGACACCGCAGAGAAGAGCGCCATGTGCAAGAGCCCAAGGGTTGCATACCTGAAGGCTATCATTGCTGCAAGGAAGGGCGACTCCGAAGGAGTCTCCAAAAACCTTGAAAGGGCCCGCAAGGACAAGGCTCTTTCACAGAGGGCTGATAACGACATTGAATTTGCCAGGTATAGGTAGGATATACCGGTCTTAGAAAATATTAGGAAGGTCCCGGGTGCATGGAAGCCCCGGGGCTTTCTGTTTACGGGGGTAGTTAGGTACCTCCAAGTTTCTTTTCAGGCTTTGATTCTTTGAATTATCGATTTTTTTGTATCTTTGCAATCCCATTTGGGGAAATTCAGCAAAGAACAACCTTCAGGGAATGGAGGGGTGGGTGAGTGGCTGAAACCAGCAGTTTGCTAAACTGCCGTACAGGTAACTGTACCACGAGTTCGAATCTCGTCCCCTCCGCAGAAAGCTCATAATCAATCAATTATGGGCTTTTTCTTTTTAATTGGCAGGTGATATTCGCATGGAATAAGCCATTATTCTACATCTTAAAAGCAATGTCCACCCTTCATCTCTAACTGAGATACCGGGGTGGACAATAATTATTTATTTTCAAATAAAGGACTAGCTACCACTGGATGTTGACTTATTTAGTTTCAATTCCAAATCAGTCGGGTTGAAATATCCATTCTTGTCGCTTAACCGAATTGTCGTCGATACTACATCAATCGAAGTTTTTAACGTACACTCATAATCTGTTTTATACTCATAACCTTTTGCAGTGATGGTACAGTAGTCCACGTAATTGATAGTCTTGACGAAGTAGTAATTCATCATGCTGGAATCGAACGATGAAGTACCGGTATTAACAGGCAGCGAACTATCGTTTGTGGTAAGGCAAGCATCCTTTGCCTCAATGAAAATATTGAGAGGGAATACGGATTCACCCAAATCCTTTGGAATGCTGAACTTAATTGTAACGCTCTGATTTGAAAGCGAATCAATAGGACTAGTAATACTACAAGAGTTAAAGTTCAACTTAGGCAGCACGGTTACAATCACCTTACGATATAGCTCACGGTAGGATGTCACATTGGCCGTGCCCTTCTCGAAGTACTGCCCCGAAATTCTAAGGTAGCTCTTCTTAATAGCTACAGTATCAGGATTATAAGTGGTAAAGGTGAGTTTACCGGCATCGTGGCCATCTAATGTTGTTCCTTCAATGGTAATATCCACATCAGATGCAATAGCCGGTTCGTACCCATCAACATCCTCAACCTCATAATGGATATAGGAGCAAGCACTCTGCTTCTGAAGCTTATCTTGGTAGAGGTAAGTTTCCTTAGTATTTTGAGGTTGGAACCAGTAGACAATAGAGAATGAGGTAGAATCACGCAAGGAAACATCCATATTACCAACATAAAGTGTAGACTTATTGTCAGTAATTTTATTTACAAGTGAAGTTTGAAGGGAAGATGATACATTCCCGAAGTATGCGCCCTTATAGGCCGCTTCTATACTTGATTTACCGATGCCTTGAATATCGGAAAGAGCAAGAGTGTAGGTAAGATTCCTATAAATAGGCACATACTCTCCTTCGGAATCCAATATCTCAATCTTGTAATAAGGGAAACTGTTGGCCAGACTGCCATCTTCAAGAGTCTTATTCTCGTCCTTCCATTTGATTTGGACGATTACAGCGGTCTGAGACGCCAGAGGAAGTCCCCTTTCATACATAAAGGCGTAATCTCCATCTATCTTGGAAAGTGCATCAGGACATTCGGTATTGTAATCTGCAAAATAAGGTACAAAACCTCCGTACTCATCATCAAGTAGAGCATGGAAAAGACCTCCAGTCTTATATGTAGTAGTAGTAGTGGTGGAGCCTGCGTCTCCTTCTTCACCAACTGTCTTTTTCTCAGTATAAGAGTCATTCTGACGATACTTATCAATCCTCCAATAAGGAGTCTTGAAAGTCTGGTGATACTCGTTATAAGGAGCTACGGAACCTGCTGTAGGATAGTTAATTAATTCCCATCCAACAATCTCAAACTCATCATCGTTGGATGTTACGGTAATCTTGGCGTAGTTGCGAACAAGGGCAATGAGTTTCAATGAGTCCGTGAGTTCCTGAGATGCCACGTATGCACCATCCTTGAAAGCATAGTCACCTTCAGAGTCTGTCTTAACTTTGATACCTTCTGGGAAGTCCTTCATCTGCCAGTAGGCAGCGTTGGTGCCTTTGGTATACATCAGGGAATCCATTACGTATGGTTCGTACTTGCTGAAATCAAGGTCAGTAGTAGGAGGATTGGCGATAAAATGCACTGTACGAGGCAGGTCGGTGATAGGGAGCTGAACGGTATATTTTACCCTATAATCGTAGCCGTTCGCAGTAGGAGCGGACTCGTATTTACAAGGAATCCAGTTCTGGAGCTTTCCGTGATTACCACCGAATACGGCAGCGTAAAGGTTGTCGATAGCAGGTTCCTCCCCCATCTCACCCTTAGTGGTTGCCTCTAAATCGGGGAAAACTGCTGTGAAGCTTACCTCAACCATATCACCCTCCTTGGGAGGGGTCTTGATGTATGTAACGCCATCGTCCTCATTGGTGGTGAGGCTTTCCTGAGCGCAGGAGGTAAACAGGAGGCTAAGTGCAGCAAAAAGTATATATAAAGTATTTTTCATTGTGTAGTCCTCCTTATTCGTTAATGTAAGTACTTGAATAGGTCGAGCCGTTCCAGCCCATCTGGTAGCCGCTCCAAGTTTCGAGGAATTGGCTTACTGGTTCTTCGCCCCAATACCAGGTATCGTAAACGCAACGGGTAGAAATCGCGAAAGTTTCACCATTCAATGTTAGTGTGTTGCTACCGTATTGGTCGACACCTCCTGTTGCATCCTTAAGATATACTGCGCCTTCAATTCCATTATATGAGAATCCAGCTTCCTTGCCTGCATCACCCAAATAAGCTATATAACCTGCAGCCCAGTATCCTTCATAGCTACCATCTTTACCAGTTTGGAATAGATTAGGGATATGTTTATAATCTGAAATATCGGTAACATAGGCTATTTCGGCAACAGTAGGGAGGCGCCAACGCCCTGCAGGATAACCTGACTCCTGATAAGCCGCACACCTATCGTGCGCATTGTCATAATTGGTTACCGCACATTTTCCATACGAGGATCCCATAATGAAAGCAGGGGATACCATGTCGTTTTTCACGGTGCTGGTGGGACGATATCTGCGATATGGCATATTGTCATCATCTTCCCACTCTGTACCGCTGTTTGCAGTGGCTTTATAGTTGCTTCCACTTCTACTAATAGTCCAACCCGTAAAAGTTTTGTAGCCCAAATTACCTTCACTGGGGTTTTCAAACCCCTTATCACCATAATCATTAGGCCGAGCACGAGGGTCGCCAAGAGAATAGCCACTGGACTCAGGGAGCACGGTTACGTGAATAGTATATAAATATTTGTTGTTATTACTAGTAACCTCCCCGGTTATCTTATCGGGATTCATAACTCCACCAAGAGAATTTGTTTCTGAATAGTAATAATCTCCATTTTTTAATACGGTACCTTTAGTGGGAAGGTTAGAATCGTACGCAAATACCGAGTAGCCCCACAGATTAAAACCACTGTTTGCATCATAGTACTGCCCGTTCACAAACACCTTTCCATTGGACGTAGTATGGGTAATATAGGCCGTGGGATACTGCATAACATATACGGTATCGGTTAGGCCTTTCGTCCCCTCTTCAATGCCTGTATCTTCCTGGCCAATAATCACCTTATATAATATACGTGAGATATCGTAATTATCATCTTTAGGGTTCAAATCCAAAGGACATTCTAGGGTAAATGAATGATTACCCTCATCATCATTGGTCGTTGTGAGAGTCCACCTTTCATCAGAGATTTCCTCCTTGATATCATTATAGTAATTATAATGCCTTGCGGAATCAACCTTGGTAACAATATTATGACTTGAAGAAACTGCAACTGTTACTGCATCCTCGCTATAAACATACACAGTATCACGAAGCACATAGAGGTAACGTGGTGAAACCACACCCGCACCACTGGTGGCATCGGGGCTGAACCAGTCGGAGACATAGTACTCACCCTCCATCTTAACATAGTCGTCCTGGGTTCCTCCGAGAGTAGCCAGAGTGACGTCCATGGTGTAGAGGCGGTTGCGAAGTACGCTGGTAAGACCGGGGAATGTAACCTTGTACCAGGTCTCGGTGGTACCGTATTCGTCATTCGACCAGTTAAGGGCGATGTTGAAGAAAGGTTCACCGTTGTTTCCTGCAGTGAAATACTGAGGATAGCTATAGAAAGGCACGCAAACCACATTGGTGGAGTCTCCTGCTGCATTTTCAGTTGCAGTGTAAGGATGCTTCTGCGCGTAGGAGAAGAAATGCTCCTCTGTTTTTATATCGCGAGCAAGGGAATCACCCTTTACGGTAGCATAGCTAAGGCAGTTCCACATGTATGCCATGAGGGAGCTAGGCTCAGAATTCCAGGTCTGCCCTGTAGATGTTGCGGTGACAGTCTTGGGGATATCTATATTCAGCTGGAACTTCGCTGCTACGCGGGAGAGGTAGACGGTCTCTTTGCGAGCCTCATCCTTGGATTTAGGAGAGAGCTTAACCATATAAGACTTTGTCTTGGTCGTACCTTTATCTCCCGTAGTGTAGTTGTAGGTATCCATCACGAAGTTGGTGAAAACGGAATCGGTCTTGTTCTGGATAGGGAGAGCGAGAATGTCTTCCAACTTAGTGTAGCTGCTAAGGTCGCTGCTATAGTTTGCTATAATATAGAGGTATGATGTGCCGCGAAGGTCAGCGTAATCTCCATCTTCTTTGGTATCAAAGGATAGAGTGGTTGCACCTTCCTTCGTTGCATCTGCGACATGGCCGCTATGAAGGACCTTTGTACCTTCAGCATCCTCGAAGAAGAACCAGTCGAAGTTGGCGATGGTGTTCTCGCCATAGGAATCATCACCTGCGGTCTTGGTATCGATAAGATCGCTGGTGCAGATGTTGATTGTCAAATCTACCTTCTTGTCCTGCGAAGAGAAGCTCTCCCTTACACACGACGCAAGGGACATTCCCGCAAGGGCAGCTATGACTGAAATATATGCTATTTTATTTTTCATCTTCTTCGCTTATTTGTCTATGACATCCTTGTTTATTTCTTTCAGTTGATCATCAGTCGCATTAAGGACGAAATAATGATATCCCCTCTTTTCATAAAGCTGAGTGGTGAAGTCAATGTTGATTACATTGCCATCAGGATCGGTAAGGAGGACGGTAAAGTACATCACCTTATATTCAGTTGTACTGGAAGGGGTGAAGTGGATGGTGAAATAGGTAGTATTGTTATCCACCAGATTTCCGGAAACGCCATCCGCAGTTGTTATGTTGCGGGTTGTACCTTCTATGCCCTCATTGGTCTTCACGCGGATGTCTTCGAATGCATCAAAGTCCCCGTTAGGTTTAATGGTCCAAGCCCATTTAGATTTCTGTGGAGACAGCACTTTGAAGGTTACCTTGGTGTCAGTACTGGACTTGCAAATCCAGGTTTGGCGGGCGAACTTGTAGGTGTTCTTGTAGGCTTCTGTAGAGTCTTCGGCGAATTTTGCTTTGTATTCGGCTGAACTCTCATCAGTGTAGCCGGCAGCTTCCGCCCCAGCTTTACCTGCCAAGGCTGCGAGATATTCGCGGGCCATGGTGGCGTTCTTCACTGCGAACTGGTTGGTGGAGATCACGTTGGTATACTCGGTTTTGTAGTCAACATCAGTCCACTCAGCAGCAGCAACATCCAAAGTGATGTAAGAGAAATTAAGCTCTCCTGTTGTCATTGCAAGGCCCTTGAGGATATGTTTCTTGCAAGCCTCGAATTTTATGAACGCATCATTTTGTTTGAGCTTCAAGCTGCGCTTCCCCTCACTTGTCTCAAAGCTCAGCGTAAGGTCCGTCAAATCCTGAGGCAGGGCAAGGAAGGTGAAAACAAGAGTGGAATCCGTAGTGATCGTTGGATTGCCTTTTACACCTTCGGAACCAAAGGTCTTGGTAAGAGTATTGTTTGTACCTTCAGCGTAAGCGGGGCAAAGATAGCTGTATGTTGCACCCGATGTGCTTAGGTTAGAGAAACTACCAGTGAAGTCGCCTGAAAGAGCGGTGCTGGTACTCGTCAGGGATGCGCTGTAGATTTCGATAGCGTCTGCCGCACTCTTTAACCGAATCTCAAAAGCCGTGAAAGCGGGTTCGAAATTAAGGGGAACCTTTCCACCATTGTCGGTATGTGTCTGCTTTATGGCAGCGACCATGTAACCATTTGTTGACAAATCGGTGGTGTCCTTGATTTTGTAGTTTTCGCGCGATACGTTGACACTCTGCGTAGCGGGAATAGTGCCCTTAAAGGTATTCGCCGTGGTGTCGTAGGGAGTGGTTGCGGGATAAACGGCATAATAGGTATGTTCGCTTGTATCATCCTTCCACCAAAGGCCGTTTTTCCCAACATTTGCGACACCGGCATCACTGTATCTTCCACTAGGCGTTACGTTGGTCACCTTATAGTCAGAGTCATGCTTTTTGCCTGCCCCATTTACTGAGGCCAGATCACTCCATACTACGAACTCATCATCCTTTACCCAATCGATACGCTCATATCCATCGTCAGAATACCAACCACTATAAGTAGTCTTCGTCTTGGGATCGCTTGTCGTATAAAACTTCACAGCCCCCTTTGACTCAGATGTATAGATTGACGTCGAATTTGTAGAAGAGTTCGAGTTTGTAGTTGATGCTCCTTCCTTACCGCAACCGGTAACAAATAGAACCATTCCAGAGAAGAGGAGCGCCGTTCCAAAGTATTTTTCAATTGCTTTCATACAATAGCCTCCTATTCCCAATCAAAGTTAAATCCTTGTTCATTATCCTTGGAGAAATCATATTCTTCCACTTTCTGGCCAGTTGACCTTACGGTAAGGTCATTTACCAGTGATTCTGAAAGAACCGGATTCTCCAGTTCATACTCCAGGTGCTTTATAATCCTGGGCGGCTCGAAATTCTGCCTTTTCATATTAAGTGTCTTGTGCTTTTGTCTTGTTTTGTCCGTAATATCGAATGGGTGCGCATCTGCCCTTTCATCTGAAATAAGTGTGATATTCTCTTTAAGTGTGTTGAATTCTGATGGGCGATAGCCCTGGCGGCATTTCTCAATGGCTTTTTCATCCGCCGTGCCTTAGCAGGTTTTCTGTCATTCCGCACTCCGCAGAGGTCCCAAGGGAATGGCAGCTAGGCATTCTAAAGAAAGGAAAAGCATCCAAGCCAAGACATGCTGCCATCGGGGATATGGCAAGCAGTCTCGCAGGAGAAGATATTGTCCTGCCTTGAGTAGGCCTGGAGGGATTTCCTGCATCTTAGATCAGAAGCCGAATGCACAAACACAGAACGACTAGCTCCCTTCCTTGAAGAAAGGCACCCGCCAGCGTTTGCTATGAATCCGGACTTTCTCATGTCCATGTGTCAAGTTTAATATTTCGTTTTTCTGAAGCTTGGACTCTATGCCTTACGTGTGTACATATAATTCTCAAGAATCCAGCATGCAAACATACAAAAAAAGTTATTACAATTTTATTACAATCGCCTTGAATCTAACAACTTAAGACGTTTTTAGAATTTCCAAATTTAAATTTAAGATTTAAGATTATAAGTAAATCACTTGATTTTATTTAAAAATAAAAGGAAACCAAACCTAAAAACTTGCAATAAAACGTTTAATAAAATTCCACCCTTTCATAGGTCGGATTTTTAAAAATTGTCACAAACTTTTCATCCATAAGAGCCTTTCTAGCAATACTTCGTTAGAAATTCAGCAAAAAGCTAATAAATAATTACTTACAACAATATCCCCATATCTGGGACACCCCGCTGGAGGGGCCTGCAGAAGGGGTCGAAAAATAATCGAAAAAAGTGCCGAAAATATGAAAAATAATGCCTGAAAAATTTGGATAAGTCGCTGATTATCAGTAACTTAGAAGGATAATAACAACTATTCTGAGTTATGACAAACAACGTACTTATCCAGCTCCAGGGGATCATAGAGAGGTCCCTCAGGGGCGTTGCAAAGTTAAGCAAATCATTCCGTAAATTCTTCATCGAGACGATGGTCCTCTACACCACAATGACGACAAGGATTAACTACACCTCCATGGCGAGGTGCGGCAAGTCCAGCGAAGGGAGGTTCCGCTCCAACTTCCGAAAGCCCTTCGACTGGCTGGGGTACAACCTCAAGTTCATCCCTGAGGATGCCAAGGGGCACCTCACCGCGATCGCCATAGACCCCAGCTACATATCCAAGTCCGGGAAGAAGACGCCTGGCCTGAGCTACTTCTGGTCGGGTTGCGCCCAGGCCGCGAAGCGTGGCCTGGAGATACTGGGGATAGCGTTCATAGACGCCACCGAGCACACCGCTACGCACCTGAAGGCCGTCCAGACCATTAAGGGCAGGAAGCGGAAAGGACGCATCCCGAAGTGGGTCGAGGAGTTCGACAAGCGTGATTCATTGACAGTCAATTACTTGTATGCGATATACGACATACTTGGCGAGATCAGGAAGCTGACCCACACCGTGGTCGCGGACGCATACTTCGCCAACGGCCCCTTCGCCAACGCCATACGCGGGTTCGGCCTCCACCTCGTAAGCCGGCTGCACGACAACGTGTGCATGAGGTACCTCTACGAGGGCGAGCAGAAGAAGGTCGGAAGGAAGAAGATGTACGACGGCAAGGTCGACATCAACAACCTCAGGCCGGACGTGTTCCACGTCGAGATCGGGTACGACAGCGAGGGCAGGCCCGTCACGCTGTATGTCGGC
>Ga0181612_148197_pt1 | contig 16351 bp, 10 predicted proteins | sample HoacroProtozoa21_FD_119630 | JGI IMG/M metagenome (GOLD analysis project Ga0181612, IMG submission 119630) | Hoatzin crop microbial communities from Cojedes, Venezuel. Combined Assembly of Gp0051906, Gp0051904, Gp0051908
AGAAAATACCTCCTTATATACGTTCCACCTATGTCCCCTGACATCTAGCGCGATTATGCGCACAAGAGGCGGGTGTCCCAGTAATATTTCTAAAACTTTCACTTCACAAAAGGAGTCATTGCTGAGTGTTTTCTTAGCAAAAGGCAAAGCAAATAGCCTCTCATCTTGATTAAAACCCTCTGCCTTTTGGAATCTTCTGCTAAATTATATTTGCCATACAGGAAGGGTGTAGGAGGGGGGAAAAGAATTGAAAAACTCCAGTCTTGTGTCAATTATCAAGTGTTTTAAATTTAGAGATTTTCCCATCAGCTAGAAACTAAATCCACTTATTTGTTGCCAGGGAAAATGGGTGAAGATGCCATTTCTAAAGTGTGTAAAGACTTTGTGGTTCATTTCACAATAATATTTGTTGAACTTTTGTGGCACACTTTCAGAGGAAGCAAGATGGGGCTGTGTTAGTCATGATTTGCTAAGTAGTACGTCCTAATCCTTCCTAGTTTTTGTTTATTCATGCCTTGCTGTGGGATTTACAGCGTTAGCTCATGGAAAGAAAAAGAAAATCCCAGCAGATAGAGGAATGCAGCCTTCCAGTCTGCTGCTTGGAGGCAGGTTTGGATGTTTCTGTCAGCAGGACTTGCTTCACAAGCCTGAACAGAAGCCCGAATGTGCAGGGAATGGGGAAAAGGAGCAGAAATAGGCAGTCTGCTTCTCAGGTGCAGCCATATGAGACCCAGGAGACCAAGCTCTGCAAGTGAAATGACCATGACATCAGAGGTACAGCCTGGTGAGGCAATGCCGGGCGAGCTGCGCCCGTCTCCTGACAGCTCGTCGTGCCCCTGTCTGCTGCCTCTGACAGCCAGAGCTGCTGCCAGGTAGAGACCGCCTAGCTTCGGGTGCCCCAGGGCACCTCTGAGCAATGTCACATTGAGGAGGAGGGTACAAGCTGTGCTAGAAGTGTTCTCACGAGCTCTGCCTCCTGCCTGGTGAGGTGGTTTCCAAGGTTGCTTTCATTCTCCATCTCTCTGGGCTGAGCTGACTGATAAAGGATCTTCTCTTACTTTTTCTCACCTGCTCCTAAACAGGATCCGTTTTTTGTGAGAGGCCCCTTTGTCAGAGGAGGGCATCTCTTCTTTATGTCCTTTTGTTTCATCTGGGCTCTCACTGGCCCCAGCCCTGGAGGAGCTGCTGTGGGTGGTGAAGCCCCATCCCAGCCATGGGGAGCAGGTGTGGAGAGGCGGCAGACAAGGGACCAAGTGTGTTGAAGTCCTGCCCACACTTTTGCCGTGCGGGTGATCCCATCAATGACAGATCTGGGCTGAACCTCTGCCACCGCTGAGGAGGGCAAGGACGGGGAGAGAGGAAAACCAAAGCCTGTGGTGCGTAATGAAGTCCTTATGTGCTGAAAACTCATGTTCAATATGCCATACATAGAGATGCTGACAGCCGCGATCTGTGCCTTGCAGGAAAAAGTTTCAACGAGAAAATATGCTGCCTTTGCAAATCCTGGCACAGAGCCTGTGTGGGCCTGGAGAGCATTGGGTCTGTTCGCTGGTGACGCCCATTAGAGAACTAAGGAAGAAATAGTTCGATTTTTTTTAATTTTTTTTTTTTTTACTTTAGTGCGTGGTTCAGTTGCCGAGTGTGTGGAGCAAGGACCATGGCATCCAAGAAGGCTGGATTTCTGTTCCTCAGCCTGTTGTGGTCATGGTGGATGAATTTATGCAAGTCTGCTCTGTTGTGGACACTTTGGTGTTTTCATCTCAAATCTTTGCAGCTCTTGGGAAGCTTGACTATCACATACTGTTGTTAACTTGATGTCATTTTTAGTGTTGGTCAGTCTATCAGTCCTCGAGAAAAGTCATAGTTTTTTACAAATCTCTCCCTTCCAATGAAAATGCGTTTTCCTACACAAGTTACTGTGAAAATGATGTAGTGAGACTCCATAAACAGGATGAATGTGTGTTCTGTGGCTGACACGTGAGAGAGAAAGACTCCAGCTGCCTGTTCTGGAGCTGCTTTGAAGTGACTGGGATAACAGGACTCAAAACCATGTATAATTCATAAGTTTAGACCTGACTGTACCTTGCAAATTTTGTTATGATCCATTAATTTGGGGGCATGTATTCTTGATTGTAACACAGAATTTTAACATGCCTTTTGAGTTGCAGTAAAAACTTCTTTTGGCTCGACTGCTCCAGTACGTTGTGTATCCAGTTCACACATCTTGTATCAGTAGTCATTGGTAAGGTTATCTCACTTCATTATTTGTCTTCACTTATTCTTACAATATTGGACTCAGATTTCCAGGACACAACTTGTGAGCACAGGTTACACAATCTCTCTCTAGCTGGCATGATGTGAAGTAGCTATTATGCCACTCCAAACTGCAGTACAAGTGTTTTCACCCAGAACTGGATAAGCAGAAATAATTCCTTGAGACTCCAAAACCACGTTTAGCATCTATACTGTATAAAGAGTGGTCAGTCGTATCCATATAATTCTATTCCTCTTGCTCACCGTATTGCCACAGGCTGACAATCACACATGCTTCCCACACTACGCTAAGTGGTAGGGGGGACACTCCACATCTAGCTGCTGTAGCTTTTTCCAGTCCAGGAATTCTCCTCAGGATTTGCATGGTGGGTTGGCCATGACACATATATCCAGCTAACACAACCACAGGTAGCTTGGCTGCACCAGCATGGATATATGCACAGCTACAGCTCTATCTCTCGTGACAGCAGCTGTACCAGTTCGCAGCTGCAGATCTGCACCACTGCTATAGTTAGGTATGTATTCCAAATGCAGTTCTTCGCCTTTGCCTTTTTCAATTTCTCAAAATAGTGTACTGAAGTAACAGAAGTCAGAGACAAAATTTTAAAATACCGATCCCAAAGAGCAGCCTCCCATCTATGCTGGCACTTTCACTGTGCATGGCTCTGTCAGTGATTCCTCAGATTTCCCCCTTCCGTCTAGGGTTTTTTGGTTATTTTTTTTAATTAGCATGTCAATAAGGCCGAATCATTTTTCAGACTGAACAAGGTCCAGAATGAAAGACACAATTTTGTACTTAGGAATGAGGAGCAGGATGGAATTATATTTTTGTTAAAGCTAGATCTCATTTTAGATTGTTTGGACCACTGTGAAAAATTTTGCAACAGCACAGCAAAGAAAGTGAAATTTATATTTGATACTATCTTTGTTTAATGTAGTTTTTTATTCTGTATACTAGTCTGAACATGACTTTTAATTCAGGAGATCAGAAATAAACAATGGAAAGCATTTGTTTTCAGCTCTTTTTTGAGATGTTGTTGCTTTTGAATCACTAGAACAGATTTTTCTCTTAACCGCATTACATTCTTATAAAGGGCTAAATGCAGAGTAAATGCTAACTACAGAACCATCTAGATTACACCATAAAGTGTATGTAATAAAAAAAACCCTCTCCACTCAGCACTGCAACTTCATATCGTATTCTCCAAAGCATGGTCTTGCACAAATTATATGCCAATTCATGTTCTTTTCAACTTCGTTTCTTCCATGACAAAAACCCAGGGCAATCCCCAAAATTGTGATCCTGTCTATTAAGACAATGATGCTGAAGTCTGTCGTAATTTCTACTGTGAAGCCACTGATGGCCTGACAAGCAAAACAGACAGCTCAGTTCTAGCTCAATGCCATTTATTTCAACAGTTTTCCTTCCAATTTTCTCCTGTGTTACAAAGCAAATTAGATGCATATACGTAATAATATTGAATTTCTGGATGCAAGCAGCAGTTCTGGGTTTTTCAGAGTTAACATTGTCATGCTTCATTCATGGTGGTAGAAGAATGTGCCTAAAAATATTTGGATAAGCATTCCCCATGTTTTGAGTCTTTTCTTACAAGAAAACAAAACCTGGAATGTTTTGGGGTAGCTGAAAATTGCACAGACCCAAGTGTAATTTTGGAAATGTCTGGAGTGCATGATGACAAGGCCTGCAAACTTCGGAAACTGCATTTATTTTTGTTCCTCTCTATTCAAAATTCAGATGCTTTTAGCCATGTCTTTTCTTTTCAGAATTATCTCACATTAATACTTTGCACTGTTGCTGCTATTTTATGTTCTTATGAGGAATAAGGAGTGGATTTAGTTGTGTGAGAACTGTCTTGTACAGCTATAGATACTGTGTAAAATATAATTATGATCTACCTTCTCCATAGTACAAAATGTGTCACTGAAAAAGTAGTATCAAACTAAAAGAATTTCTATGTTAAAACAGCATCCAAAATCATATCTCATTCTTTGCTGGAATGTCATGGGGTATCCAGTGCTACCTTCAGTTCAGCTGGTGAGCTCCCACCTACCAACAGTCCATCCCACTGGGAATGAGCGTCCACAGGCATTTGCAAATCTAGACCTGACTCCAGAAGTACGAATATAAGGGGGAGAGTTATTGTTTTGCTAGCTAGATCAGAGTATCAGATTCATGTCTACAATTAAGACAATACATTGTTGCACAGAGTTTTCATTTTGGAAAACAAGCAAATACTTGCCAAGTGAGAAAGAGAGACAGAAAATGGCAACACAAATATGTCTATATTATCTTTTCCTTGAAGGTTGTTACCATCCAGATGTTTCTGGTGACATCTGTCTTTGCTCAGCAGACACGTGTCATTGCACAGTCCCATCACCTTACGCTGAGTAACCGAAAAAATGAACATATACTCAGCTCAGCAACACCCTATTTACAGGAGAAAAGCTTTAATTTCAGCACTTTCAACTTGGAGTGTTATTTGGAAACATTTAGCTCATAAAAAGTCTTACAGTTCATGCTTTGACCTCATCATGACCTGAACATTTTGTTAACAAAGTACCCTGTTAATGTTTTGACCAAAAGAACTAATGTACTTGGGGCTGGTTGTGTTGCCAAAGTGGTGCTTGCTCCTAAAAAGGGAAAGTTTTAATTCTATTTTCAAAAGCAATGACTTACTCCCAGCTATATATGGAAATATCATCAATCAGTAGTGGAAACTGTGTGCACTGCAGTGCATTGTAACAGCCTGTGCTTCTGCTTTCGATGTAACAAGTCTCACCGTACAGGAGCTTACAGCGGAAGTCTTTTGCTATGTCCATTTTCCCTCTACTAGCTTAACTAGATGTGAATATAACTTTTGATTTAGTCATCTGCAGTGGAGTATAAAGTAACAAGCTAATCAAAAGAGGGGATAATAAAACGCATAGCCACTCCCAGCCATATTTACAACAGAATTCTTTGACTAAGGTGTTTTTACTTGTGGTTTTTTTAATGAAGATGTAAATCACCTGAACCCTTCACCCTCCATGGGTGCAGCCTTCTGCTGTTGGCTCTTCTTTTAATGTAATAAACAATAATTTAACTCACAAATGGTTTCTAAACATTTTTACCAGTGCCCCGTTAATACCTACCAAAGGGCTTCAACAACTGAAAACCATCTCCTTACTTAAAGTATGTTATATGAGCATTTGATCTACCAGGAATGACAAAAGTTAGGTTTTTTTGAAGTAGGGAGTGAACTCAGATTGTTTGGTCTTCATCTTTATAAACAAAATCGCAAGAAATCCCTGATTGATAGATTCAACAGCAATGAAAGTAGCAATCACATGGAAATACTATGGCAGTAAAAAAAGGCAATAATCAAGAAAGGTTGTATTAGACAATTCAGACCAAAACCCTGCAAAAACCACAGCTCATTGGGAAGTACTGCATGTGCAGGTACCATTTACTAGCCACTTAACTGTATTTATTTCATCTGTATCTTTTAAACTTTTTTGGCATGTCTTGGTCAAGATTAAGAAGTAATATATACTATGCATATTTTAAAACAGTCATATTGACTCCCTTTTTTTGGTATGGAACTTATCAAACATTTTGTATTCTTTTTTTTTTTTCACTGACAGTCATCTAACTTATAACTGTCACCTTCTTATAGGAATACCAAGCACTCCTATGTCCTTTCAGAAGTGCATTTTAGGAACTCAAATAAAAGCAGTCATAGCTGATTGGGTGAATACACAAAAGGGGGTTCTACCTTCCTGGTAGAAGAGTTGTCATGGAAGAGAATATCAGTTAAGTAGACAGAATGCAGGAAAAAAAAGCAAGAGGATAACAAATGGGAGGTTTTCTGGCTTCTTAAAATATTGCCAGCTAAAAGTAGGACAGCAGAGACCTTGTCAAAATGAGCAGTCAACACAATGTAAGTGTGTAGGATAAAATCTTTTTTGTTGGTGAGGAAAAGAAGACTACTGTAACTTATTTAGTTACAGGATATTGTTTCTGACACTTCATCAGCATGTTTGTATTAATATGGAGGCTGACCATTACTTGTGTTGAAATTGTCACTCGGAGCCCTCACTTCCCAGAAGACTTCAGTTTCTTAGTAATCTGCAAACTCATACAGTTATTTTTTGTTTCAGGGTTCCAACTCTACTTAATGCCAGAGTAAAAGTGGCAGATAAACAAAGGCATAAACCCTCCCCAGAGCACAAACTATTGAGCACAGATTCCTAAATCTAGTGTATTGTAGGCAAGAAGCCTGATGATCTGTAAGGGACAGTTCACCTCATTAGAAAACAGGATGCACAGTTAGAGGGACTTATTTGGAAAAGTCTTTACCCACTTTTTCAGTACCCCATGCCATGAAGAGATTATACTCTATGTTTCAGAAAATTCAGCTAATTAAAATGCTTACATTAAATACAGAATATCCTGAGTTACAGTAGACAGATATAAAGCTTTAGGAGAACAATTAAATGTGTTTCGTATTAAGCCAGTCTCTGTTAACCAGCATTTGGGGGAAATCTCCTTCAGTGAGGATATTTTCATGAACAGTCTAGGTGATGGAAACCAGAAAGTCCTTATTAAATTTGCAGACAATAGGAAGGGTGGAGCTTCAGACGTGCTGAAGAGCTCAGAATGATCCTGAAAACAGAAGCTACATGAGAAAAACAGGATGCTGTTCAACCAAGAAGAATGTGAAGTACTGCACTTAGCCAGGAGGAATCAGCTTCTCAGATGCAGGATGGTGAACAACTGGTTAGGTGGACAGGGACGGAAGAGGATCCCAGGGTTAAAAAGCACTGCTGGCTGAGTATAAATCAGCCGTGTCATCCTGTTCTGGAGAGGCCAGACACTAAGCTGCGACTTGTAAACAGGAGAAAAGACATGCAGCAGCTTCTGTTCTACTCAGAAAATAAAACCTGATGTTCTGCTTGAGTCAGTTTTGCTGTCTGCACTTCTCAATCCACTCTAGCTCTGTTTTCTAGGAGGATTGTTACTCCGGACTTTGCATTACCTTCTTCAGAGGCCGTGGAGTCAGCCGCCATTGGTGACATGTTGGATGAGCGGGGCTTCTGCGGTTTCTCCTTCGTCTGCGGCTCTGCTGTATGCAGTGCCCCATGCAGGATACTGGGCTGCTCATTCTGCGCAGCGTATTCTTCCATTTTCATCTGAGGAGGCGGGCCCGAACCTCGGACCTGACAACAGCTCTGACATGTTTCAGCTCCTAATTTCTCCCAAACTCTAGGCTCACCTCCAGCTCCTTCAGAGGGGAAGATGTTGTCTCACATTTGAATTGTCTTTGCTTCAGCCGTTCTGCAGCACCACCAGGCCAAATATCCATGGAGTGGAAAGGAAGCCAGAGGAAGGGAAGAAAGGTCGGGTCTCTGAGTATTGCACAGAACTCATTGCGGGGAATGAAGAACTTTTAAATTCAGAATTTTACTTGAGTTCAGGCCAGTCAGTAAACATCCTTATTCTGAAAAATATGTTGCACGTCTATTAAAATCTCACATTTTGTTCTGTCAGCTTTTGAAACCCTTCCTCAGATTTTGCTTTTTTTAACTTGCTTCTGATGAGAATGAAGACCTTTACTTGGTCTGACTTAATTTTTCTTTATTCTGTAAACTGTGTGCCCTTCAGAAAGCAGAAACTGTTTAGTCACAAATGAATTGTTGTAGACTGCCTGGGGAATGGCTTTGTGAGGAAAAGCAGTCACTGCTGAAGTCCAGTGTTCCCTTTCGCCTACAAAAGACTTAAAACTTTGATATTTCTGTTGCAAGCTAGTAACAACGCTGGTTTCAGTTCCATCCTCCAGACAATACACCACCTCCCTCAAGTGGTCAGCAAAATTAGGGTTGTTTTTTCTGCCTCAAGGGTTGATGTTTGGCACTACCCAAAGAATGTGTCAAAGAATGCACTTTTAAAAACCATTATTAATAGAACAAGATTAAACTGTTCTGCAAAAAAATGTATTTTGAATGGTAGAAAGAGATATCACTCCCACAGAAACAAATACGTAGCTGGCATCACTTGGACACTGTTGACTTTCAATGAGAAGAAAACTGAAATAGCTGCTTTTTTGCGAATGGGCTGTAATAGCTTTCTGCTTGTGGTTACAGGCATTCAGTTACGGTCACTGCCACGGCGGGGATTGTATAAGCACATAAGCTAATCAAAACAGTGGCACATTTAGAAAGGCAGCACTGTTAATTCGAATGGCTTGCTCAGATCCTCATTGGAATAATTACAGTTTTCTTCTTTTGTTCAAAATACTCCCCATTTAGAAACTGTTCTTTTGTAATTGGCTGCCTAGTATGTGCTTGCAGAACTGTAACAATGGGGAAGAACTCACGGGAACTTGAACCAGAATTACATAAATTACAAAAACAGCAATAATAATGGCAAGATAAAAACAGAGAGGAAATAGAAAGCTTCATACTTCAGAAAGCAACCCAGGCACACACTGCCAGGGTTCAGGATAAAATTTTCTCGTGGAACAGTATGCTATAGGAGTGCCTTGCAGAGAGATGTACACCCAACATATGAAGCAATGCCTTTCTATGTATGCTGACACTATCCACCATGGCAATGGGTAAAGAAACCCCTGCTCAGGCAGCCAAATCTTGTTCTTCTACACATCACTGGACACCTGCGAAATTCTGTGGGTATTACCCAGGTTTAAATCAAATATTCACACACACCACTACCCTGTCAGTACCCAAACACTGTGATTTTCGGTGTTACCTCATATGAGCAAGGACTGATAGCAAACACAGAAGGAAAGCAGTTCAGGTAGAAATGAGTGAGCAATGAAAAATCAGAAGCACTATAAAAAATATGTTAATTTCTAGTCTGACAAAAATATCTAATGAACCTATCTAACGAAAGACTACACAATGGGTTTGAGAGGGGGCAAAAAAGCAGTGACGCCAAGTCATCAAGCAGTTAAATTAGTTAGTACAGGAAACACAATCCTCATGTTTCAAGGCCTAAGTCAGTCCCCAGCAGGAGTCAGGAACAAAATTGTGAAGTATGACACATATAGCCAAATATATTATAAGCATTGCTTTTTCTAGAGGCAATGTTCTGTTCTAGGATGTAATTTTTGTGTTTCTTTTGCTGGGTAAAACTGCATTCAGGTAGTTCCAACCACTTCTTTTAACAAAAGACTGCTAATTAAAGCAACACTACCCAGTCTCCTTCTTGGCGTTAATGAAGTGCCAGAGGAAGGAAGCTTTAAGCATTTATTTTCCTCTCAGAGCATCTAATATCCCACATTACAGCCAATGGAAAAATGGTAACACATTTCCTGAACAAGAAAAGAAAAAAAAAAAGAGAGACAGAGTGTATTTCTCATAAAAGTTTGAAGTACAAAGTTTCTTTTGCAGTCTGCCTGAAAGCTGTTGAAAGGATAATGTCCTCTGCATATTTGAAAGAAACATAAGTTGTATGAAAAAAGGTTCTTCTTGCCTTACTACAGCACCAGGGTGGTTTAGGTTGGCTGTTGCAGTCTTTCAAATATACAGCCAAATCAGATCCTGCACACTTGCAGGTGTTGTGACAGAAGCATGGCTAAGGACAGCAGCCCTTGGCTTGTCCTACAGATGTGAAGAGATGCAGAGGAAGAAGGTAGCTTCAGACAACTTGCAAGGCCATCGCTATTAACTTTTGATTAACTTACAGCTACGACCCCCATCCAGTTGTCTGCTATTTTCCCTTATTCTACTGCTCCCACCTAAGAGCTGCCTTTCATTGACTCTGGCGTGTGAGAAGCCTTTAGAAAGAAAAGCGATTCTTTGGTACCAGATGCAAGCCAAACCAAACTCCCACCTCTAAATATCCCTGAAGTTTAGAATTGCTTGAAATTTAAACTCATATCTAGATCCAAACTTGGCTGTTTGAGGTCATCTTTACACATTTTTGTTTGAAAAATAGCATTGTCTGATTCCCCCAACTTTTTTTGCTTCAGCCTTCTGGGTCATGGTCAGATGGGCTTACTAAAGGCTCTGGTATCCTACCATACACATCCCATTTCCCCCACTCTTCACTTCATAATCTTCCAGAGATGAAATTCAAGATTGCCTGCTAATTGTAGCAGGACAGCTTCTCAGACAGATGACTTTCCAAGTAACCTTCTCATTCCACTCATATTCGGGGAATGAAAAAGTATGCCAGAGCGTTATGTGATGACTGATGAGGGCCAACATTACAATTTATGTTTGTGACCTGGCACACAGATGGAAACACAGAGTATGATTCAGTGGTTTTTGCAGCCTTAATCCCTACTAAAGAGTGACTCTGCCAAGATAAACCTGACATTTTAAATGAAACTTCTTTGCATATGCTGCATGGAACCTGAGATCCCACTTTTGTACTGCGGTTTCCTTCTAAAATGTAGCTACTGCCTGACAGGGAAGAGTAAGTGTGCAGTCTGGGCTCCCCTGTGCTAAGAGTATTTGGTCTGCTTCAGCAAATGGCAATGATGAGCAGACCGTGCAAAACAAGTGAGACAAATGTTTTTTGAACATGTGCATTCCCAAGACTGAGAAGAGGAGCGAAAATAAGGGCTGGATCCCACTTTCCTTCCCCACCCAGGCAACTCCCAAGCAACAAAATCCAAATTAGGCCCCACATTTGTAATAACATCCCATTTCCTGGTAAATCAATCATTAGTCTACAGAACTAGGAAAGGCAATCCATCTCGTCATTATGTCCACAACTCAGAACAAGGTTTTAGCACTGGGAGCAGTTTCCCCTTTCCCCTCACCGTTGCTTCCTTTGTGCTCTTTCTAAAAATAAAATATTGACAGCTTTAAAAAAAGGAGGAAAGGAAGGATTTCAAGTTATTTAGTGTTCATTATAGCACCAGTCCAACCCGGCACAAAAAGCTACCCTCTGCTTAAGTATACAAGTAGTCGAAATCAATGGGGTTTATCCAAGAGCTTAAAGGTACTGCAGTAAAGCCTGAATATATCCGATTGAGCCTCTCTGCACCACTGCACCAGGAATAGCACTGGTTTTCCTGAGGCAAAACCTCACCAAATAACCTCACATGCAGTGGGCAGAGCTATACCACAAGATATAGTTTGTCGCCCCACTCCCTTGCTCTCCCAAAGACCCTGCTGTGAGCACGCAATGAGGAGATTTGGTTGGACTTCATGTTCTTATAGATCTTTCCCAACCTATGATTCTATGATTTATTTAGACTGAGAGCAAGTCATTTCACCCAAACACCCCACAGTCATCAAATGTCGTCAAAGTCATTGTAATCTCTGACTGCCACTGTCCAGACCTGGAGTCAAAGGAACAGCCTGTGCAGGGTATAAATTACATGTCTCCAAACACTGCAGAAGCCTGGGAAAAAAACACAGAGACAATTGGAGACAATCAGCTAACACAGGCTTCCTCAGCCTGTTTGTCGCTGCCCGGAGAGAACAAAAAGCATTTAGGTATCCCCATGTCTTACCTCTCATCCACTGCCCGCCACTTTCTGTAGTTTCCTTCACCCAGGCATAGTTTATACGTAAACAGGTGAAAATTCAAAGCCCCAGTAAAGTCAGACAATTGCCTTCAGCTCCGGGACTGAGGATCAGAAGTATGAGATGCTATTCAAGTGCTCGCAGGTAGCACTCCCTTGCCCAGGTTTACCCACACATGCACATTTTCAAGCTTTTGAGCCTTCTCAGGAGCTCCCCTGCCTCATCTCCCAGGCCCTGGCAGAAAGGAAAGAGAGTTTTCTATTTATCTTTGAACACGTGGCGCTCTGTCCTACAAGGACCTGTTGTTAAGACTCAGGAAGCCGGTTTGTCTTTGAAACCCATTTATTGGTCATGCTCTACTGAATGTATACCAATAGGGCTGGAAATAGGTGCAGTAGTAATTTCCATATTTCTTTGGTTAAATATAACCAGAACAAGACTATTTCCAATCATCTATTTAATCTAAGTCCAGTAATGAAAAATGCTACCTCCTGACCTTTCCAACCTCTTAACACTGCATTATGAGAGAGAAGTGTTGAGAAATTCCTTTTCTTTCAGAAAAGAATGGTGGGGAAATGGCAGAAGAGTTCATGAAGAAATAAAAATAAGAAACATTTGAAAGACATGGTTTTCCATTCAACTGTCTTAAAAAGATTTTGAAGGACAGGAGAGGGAATAATCCCATGGATTTTTCTATAGTCACACAAGTGTGAAATGGGCCCTTCCTAACATCCCATGGGTGCCAAGGAGGTTTGGTATCTGCCTTCAGCATCCTAAATGTTTTAGCTTAGCCACTGTTGCTCCACCACTGCTCTCCCGCTTTAGCTTCCTCAGTGAATCTGTCCCTGAGCAGCTGTATGTAAATACTGCCTAGCAGGGACAGCACAGTTTTCCGATACATTCAGCAGGGTCAGTTTGGACATCGATCATGTTTCTATGCAGATAGACACAGCCTCTCTCATGCAGCTATAAGCTGTTCCTAATGTAGTGGAATCTTCTACTATTTAAATAATTTTTTCCAGAGTGTAATTTAAATAAGATTGGCCATAATTATATATTTTTTGGAAATTGGAAAAAATGTATGATAGGAAATGTAGGTTTTCTGCTTTCCATCACGGATTTTGAGACACTCCAAAGAGCTCTCAAAAGCTTTGAAAACTTTTCTTCTGCTCTTACTAATCACATCTTTTTGATATTAAAAGTCAAAATGCAGCATTTTACAAATCAATAAGCCTGGCACATTTTCTTTCATAGACAAAAGCACAGCATTGCATTGCAGGAGTATCTGTCTTTAGAAGAGAAGTGCAGACAGAAAATGAGATGAAATGCAACTGGCAACAAGGAGGAGAAATAGGTACAGAGGGGTGGGTCAAAAAAAAAAAAGAAAGAAAGGAAAAAAGACACAGGGACATAGAAGCACGTCCATGTGTCTCTCTCTAACTACCAGCATATCATTGCATCTTATGAATACCCCACACTGGAAGGAGGGGAAAACTAAAACAGCCTTGAAATATTTTTAGGTGTAAAGGGTAACTGGGTATAACTGAATCAGGACACCCTCACCTCATTGCTTGATAAACATTTCTGCAAAGACAGAAAAAAATAAAATACATTGTAACATAGGAAGATGATTTTAGTTACCTAAGCTGCAGTATAAATTTCGTAGACTCTAAGACAGAAAATGTTAAAAACCTTTGGACTGTGCATTAGCACTTCTTTTAACTGACTAGTTAGACAGTAACTTTAGAAGCATATCACACATCATAATATTTAGGAGCAGATTTAGACATTTTTTATTGATATAAGAACTCCCAAGATTCACAGGGCACTTGTAATTTTTATTTCCAAAAAAAGAAAAACACAAAAGTTGCAAACAAAAGTCCTGCCAATATTCAAACAAGAAGAAATGTAACCAAAGTAGTGGAAATCAGAAACCACACCATGTAGTCGTGTGAAGGTGCTGGCATACAGAAACACGTCTCCAAATCATGTACTCCCTCTTTTTAAACTAAGAAGAATTCTTGTATAGGTTCCTGAGGGACTGAAACAGTGATGGCTACTCCCAAGGACTGGACCACTTCAGGATGATGTCCTGAGTAGTGCCATCTGCAAGATTCTGGAGGTGATCAAGGTGGCATCCTGTTCTTTAAATCTTATCTGCAGGCACAAGCTGGTTTGCACAAATGCTAATCCAGTCGTCCTTCCAATATTTAACCCAGATTCATTTGTTCTTCCTATATAAACAGTCACTGGGCATTTCCATCTACATTCACTTTATTTCCAAAAGTGCATGCTCTGCAGAGACAAGCACACAAAGCTGTGCTGCAGAGTTGTTTCAGTGCATGAATACTGTACCTGAACACTGCACAAGTCTCTAGGAGAAGCACAAAGAGTTAAAGACGGTCAGAAGCAGTGTTGGGATCTGCCTTTTGAACAGTAAAGAATTAAAGCAGGAAGCAAAAGGGACTGATCAGCCTAAGAGGGATTAAACCCACTCACTCCCTAAAAAGTGCTCTAACCACCAGATCATAGGGTATGCTGGGCAAGAGCATTCCTCATTCTCCTTCTTGAAACTGAGCCACAGTGCAGCTGGGCATGCAAGAGCTACGGAGCCAGCCAAAGGCATCAAGGAATATGATTGTAAGCTGGTGGTTGGGACACTCAGCTTGGAGGGAGAGGGCTGAAAGATCTAGCCCATTCCCCCAGCTCTGTTTTGGATTTTCTTCAACCCACAACTAGTCCAGTGACAGACTGAGGGGAAATGCATACCCATCCCAAGAAGTAGGGACTAACCCCCAGCTTCCTCCCTCCCTTGAGGGAGGGTTGTCTAATTAATCAGCCAATATGTGTCTTGCTGCTGTTTTCTGTGGTTCACCTTCAACAGAAAGAAAAGGTACTCTCGTGTGGGATACAGTATGGTCTGGAAGCTCAGTTACTTCTGCGAGATGAAGAAGAGAGGATTTTGCTCCTTTTCCAGCTGAGAAGACCCAGCATTCAAGGCATCCCGCTGCCCGTGACAGCACTGTGACCACTGGTATGCAAAAGGAGCATCCCTCTGGTCCCCTCTCCCAGTAGGTACCTGTCCTCAGAAGAAACATATGGAGACAAGGCAGTTGAATGGAAACTAGTACTTGGCATTTCCCAAAGGTTTGCTATATTCCTAGTGGAAGAAGTAGGCACCTAACTTAGATGACCTGACTGACCATAAGAGATGGCACTGCTCACATGGCTGGCATTGAATGGGATGAGGAGGCTAAGCAGATGAAAAATACAACTCATACTGGTTTGTGCATATGTGTGTGTGTGTGTTTGAAGAAACATGAGCATCTTCCAGTCTGGTGATCTCTCGAGTAATGTCAGGAGAAGTTAAGACACACACATGCACAGACACAGTGTAATGATCCAGCCAGACTGCTATAAGCTTTTGGTTTCTGCTGATACAAACCAGATGTTGGTGAGATCTGGATTTCTGAGTTTGCTGAACTCCTTGGAGCATCATTTTAGAATAAACACGAGGCATCTTTTCTCACATCTCGCACAGCTCTCTTTTCTCTTGCATCAGACTTACCTCAGCTGAACGAGTTATTTATTGTCCAGTGGGAAATGTGAATTACACAGCATCATTTGAAAACTTGGGGGGAGGAGGGGGAAAGAAAATCACTGTGAAATTTTTCAGTCAAAACTGCATTTTTACCCTTCATTTGATCTTATACAGTGGTTTGCTACTGTCAACTATAGATCCATTGGTATGTTTAAGCAGACCAGAGAAAAACCTCGCACTATTCAGCATAGTAGGATAAATGTAAATTTAATGTACAGTTCATTGAAAACTGATTTTGGATTTTAGTCAAAGAATAATGTCATTCTCCTCTCACCTATGATTTATTTACTGCGTGAAGAACAGGTGCTTGGAGAAGTACTTCAGAGACAGTATACCTGGATAAAAGGGATCAACATCTGTCCTGTTCCACTTGTGTAAGGTAGCACACAACAAAAATCTGGAATTTTAACACCACCTAGAGCAACTCTATATAGTTTTACAACTATCATAAAGTGCCTTGAGTTATCACAAGGCACTGAGTTATAGTCACACTCCAAGAGTTGCAGCCAATGGCTCAGTGTCCAAGTGCAGACCAGTGGTGAGTGGTGTTCTTCAGGGGTCAGTTCTGGGATGGTGAGATTGAGTGCACCCTCAGCAAGTTTGTCGATGACATCAATCTGTGTGGTGCGGTCAACATGCTGGAGGGCAGGGACGCCATTGAGAGGGACCCTGACAGGCTTCAGAGGTGGGCCCGTGTAAACCTCATGAAGTCCAACAAGGCCAAGTGCAAGGTCCTGTACATGGGTCGGGGAAATCCCAAGCACAAACACACTCTGGGCAGAGAATGGATGGAGAGCAGTCCTGAGGAGAAGGACATGGGGGGTGTTGGTTGATGAGAAGCTCAATATGACCCGGCAACGTGCACTCGCAGCCCAGAAGGCCATCCGTATCCTGGACTGCATCAAAATCAGCATGGCCAGCAGGGCAAGAGAGGTGATTCTGTCCCTCCACTCTGGTGAGACCCTACCTGGA
>Ga0181612_135968_pt1 | contig 16350 bp, 10 predicted proteins | sample HoacroProtozoa21_FD_119630 | JGI IMG/M metagenome (GOLD analysis project Ga0181612, IMG submission 119630) | Hoatzin crop microbial communities from Cojedes, Venezuel. Combined Assembly of Gp0051906, Gp0051904, Gp0051908
CAGCCCCGCCTGGACGCGGTGCTGTGCAGCCTGCTCTGGGTGACCCTGCTTGGGCAGGGGGTTGGACTGGGTGACCCACAGAGGTCCCTTCCAACCCTGAACATCCTGTGATTCTGTGATCTAGTCCAACCCTCCTGCCGAAGCAGCGTCACCTAGAGCAGGTTGCACAGGACCTCATCCAGGCAGGTTTTTAATATTTCCATTCACATTTTTTTACCGAAGTGTCACACACACACATGTGCACACAATATTTCTGTTAACTTTCATAGTTTAGCTATTTTGATGTTTGGATTTCCACTTAGTTGCTTTACACAAAACTATGTCAAAACCATTTATCCATAGCATATAGTTTTTTTTGTCTGCTAAGATAAGATTCAAACCAGTTACTCTCTATTAAATTAAATGTTTGATGCAGTAGAAAAGTATCAGAAAAGGTTGCACTAAAAGTTAAAATTGACGCACCGGCCACCTGTTCAGTTGCCCCTAGCAATTTCATCCCTGTACTTCATACACAGATACTTAAGAGACTGATATTTCTGTAGGATGATTTGGATGAGCTTGCAGCAGGCCTCTATCGGCGGCTCTGTCTGCTATTAGTTAAAACACTGATCCACGAGTATTTACAATATTGCTGTCCTGAGCTACATAGCCCTCTCTTCTGTATTCCTAAGCAGCTAAGAGCTTATTACACTGTTCTAGTCTCACCAGGTAACAGACATTAAAATTCCTGCTTCTATTCACTACAGTTTCAAGTCTCCCATTTTTTAACCCACATTTCTAATATTGATAATACAGCTTCTAAGGAGCAAAGCCTTTCTTTACATTGTCTATCAACCAATATGTTTCAGAAAATCTGGCATTTTGTTTCCCTTCTTCCTATCTGGATCTCTTGCTTTTCTAGCTCTGTACTAGCCCGCACAGCCCAGGATAATCTCCAAGCAACGGTGAACTACAGTAACAGAAAAATTAAGTGGAACTAGTTTCAGGGCAAGGGTGAGTCAGCAAACAGAAAACAAACTTATGTAAGTATTGCGCAGACTGTGACTGATGGCCTAGGGAAATAAAGACTTCCCATCCCTGCCATTTGAAAACCCAATTAGGTTAATCTCTGTCATGATGTTTGCTCAGCATAGGCAACCTAGTCCAAGGGTAGGAAGTGGATTAGCTGACCTCCTGACATCCATGCTTTCTGTGAATGCCAGTGTCCATGGACTCGTTCGATTAGGAAAGATTGCCAGGGTGTTGCCATGACTTCCACACAACAAATGGGAAATTTATTTTTTAAAACCTCTGCTCAGAGCCTGGAGGTGAATGGTAGCTCTCCACTTCAGCTCATGTAGGTCTGATTCCAGTGATACTGTGCTCTTGCTGTATGGATGAGGATCCTGGGCATAAGAGTTTTGTCTTGATTTTCTAAAGCAACAATTAGGACATACAACTCTGAAAAATGCAAAATTCGAGTGGCTTTGGTAAGAAAATTCTGTTTTCAGAAGTGCCTAAGAAGACATGTAACAAACTACCAACAAACAATGTTCTTCCACTCAAGTTAGTAAAACCTGTGCTTCTTTCAAAGTTTTTCTTGATCATAGCATTGTCTTGCATTCTCCACATTTATTTACATGAACGTGGTTTCCATTGCATGATCTCTTTTATTTGGTGTCAACTTAAATAGGCAAGAAGGACAGGAGAAGGGTGGAAAGGGGAAGCATGGAAGTTCTCCCTTGCCTAAGGAGTAAGAAGGAAGGAACAAGTACACAGTGAGCACTCACGAGTTTACAAGCCACACAGGAAATCAGCCAGCAGGTCCACCATTATGGCCCAGATGTTTCTGGTTGTTCTTGAAGCCACTCTGCTTCCATGCTAAAATCAGAAGAATGGGCATTGTACAGACGGCCAAATAAAACTGCCTTTCTTCCCAGAAGAATTTCTTTCCCTCTAGTAACGACACAAATAATCAACAAGGTCCAGAAGAAAAGGCACATAAGTCACTTTTCAGAATGAAATGTCACCGTCAATATCATCGAGATCCTGATCGTATTTCATTTGGCACTGCCAGACTTAAGTTTAGGAAAGTGATTTTGGGCAGTAACAAGGGGACAGAAGAGAACATGGGCAAATTCATGCACAGATCTGAGGTTTTTCCTTCTGTAACATAAAGCCACAGAAAAGCTTGCTTAAGTTGAATGGCACAGTGTGGCTTTTGCCCTGCTGGGGGTACCAGCTGTGGTGGGATGTTGGACACAATTAAAATAATTTCTCTTGTTATAAGACAGTACTTCTGACCTCAAAATAGAAACTGCAGATGGTGCCAGCAGAGGTCTTTAGTCCATGCACTTTCTTCAAACAACAATGAACCTAAAAAATGTAATGTCTGTTTCTTCACTTTTTCTGAGGCATGTTGATAGTATTTGCCATCCATATTTGCTGTCAATGAACTAAGCAAAAGCCCAAAATGTCATCCAGCATCCCAGATAAACATGGAAAGAATCTAGAATACTGCTAGGTCAACTATTATTTAGAGGTCACAAAATTAAGCACTCACTGAAATTTTAATAGCAAATGAAACACAGTCACACTACGCACTAAGAACTTGATTTCTACCTTTACTAAGAACCTCACAATGCAAAGTCAAATACAACTGTGTGTGCATACACTGTTAGCTTTAGATAACAGAAGGCACAGAAGGTCACCAGCCATTCTAGCAAGATGCTAAGGGCAGGAAAATTAATAAAAAAACCCAACCACAATATATATACAATTATTCTGAATTTTTCTGCTGAGAAAGGAGACGGTCGATTATTCAGTTCTCAATACTTTACTGGAAAGCTAGTGAGAGATGAAAAGGGGAAAAGGCATTTCTCTCCCAATAGAAATAAGCTAAGGCCAGCAGAGCCGTCTTCAAAATATATCACATCTGACCTGGATATGAGGCACTTACCGTCAAGTGTAGGCAGTCAAATCAGAACGCAAAGAGCGTTAAATGACTGCAAACATAGTTACTTTCTGCCTTGGGCAACTCAGTCTGTGAACACTGTTACCACTTGGCCTGCTTCGGCTACCAGCTGCCTCAAGCAGGGTCTAGTACACGTAGGCCCGTGGCCTGACGTTTTGGCTAAAAGTCACATAGAATTTCCGCCTTTTCTGGGCACTCACAGTTTGAGAAGAAACAGGAGTTTCTCTGACACCTCTGGGCACAGCTCTCAGCAGACCACCAGTTACCTGCCAGCGCAGATCTCCCAACAGGCAATATTTTCATCCACATGTCTTTGGCCCGTGTATCCTACTCCTCTAACCACACACCACTGGGCAAGGCTCTTCTTCCTTAATTCTTTCTTGGCAGACCTGACACTGTTCTTGGGTATTGTAAGCAAAGATGGACTAAATACCAAGAACACAGGAAGCTGTTTCTGAATTGCATGCCTTTTGCGAGTCAGAATTTACATTATAAGATTTGTAATGTAATTGTTGTACTATATTTGTGCTGAATTCATAATGTATTTGGTTTACTTTAAAATTATAAATTTAAGCCCAAATGCTACAAAAGACATATTGACTCACAGGCACTAAGGAAATTTACATACCCAATATTTTTCTCTGTGTAGAGTCTTACAACATCTTAATCACTGTTGCATCTGGGTATCTTCTAGCAACACATTAAGTACCATGACTAACACATGTCCAGTGTTGTTTATTCTTGACCTCAATCTGTTTTGATTTAGTGCAACTTCAGGCTAATATGCCCACAGCTGTGTTTAGGTTAGAGAAAAAAATGTTGGAGCAATACATATTGCTGTTAGAGCAGAAGGCAGTGAGGTCTTCATTAGTGCTCCCATGCCATGACTATGTGTTTCTCAGTCTCAGACAAACCAAGATGGAAAATTTTGTCTCCTACACAGGGAGGCTTGCTCTTGCAGAGGGACTTTCTACTTCTTCTCTGGTGGGAAGATGTTTAGCTTGGTTGTTTAGGCATTTATTTAGATCTCTAAGAACAAGCAACAGTGCACTGGGAGGGCATGAACTGAGATCTCGCATTTAACAATAGTTGATGGAAGACAAACCAGAGAACAGACACAGATATATGTGTTTACAGTACTCTGTGTTGCCTTGGGGGTGTGCACTTTGTATTCTGCACTTCAGGGTATTTCCTATGGGCTGAGGGCTTCACATCCAAGTGCATGGAGTGGGTGTAGTTCAGAGGGAACAGGCAGGTGGGTAAATGTAAAGAAGAGAGAAGAATGCCATGGCTTCATATGCATCACACCAAACTAAGTCACAGTCCCCTATTCTATGGGAGATAAGAGAAAGAGGTACCCATGTCTGCAAATATGCAAAAGGTTAGCGTTGATGAGAAATGTGGGAGCACTCCCATGCCATGACTTGAACTGCCCAAATGTAAACTCCTACATATGCACCTCCTGCTCTTGGTCTTAAGCTGCGGAGCATTCCTGGGAATCCTGTGGCTGTGTTTGCATTCATTATATTTTAATTTTTTCCTTTGTTAGTACCCTTGTCCTCGCCAAACAATTCTTATTTCTCTGATCAAATCCTCTGCCTGCATATACATTCTGATAACTTTTCAGCCTTTATACCATGGGCCAGAAAGATATTAAAAGGCTGTGGATGTTTTCAGAAGAGGAGTAGTAGTCCCAGGCACATCACAAGGAGGAGAAGTAACCATGAAGTTAGAAATGTCAGCATAAGATCAGCAGTTGTGGCAGTAAGGACTGCTAGGTGAACCGCAGAGAATAAGAAGAGAACAAGGGCTGGGGACAAGAGTTCTCCAAGGCTTGGGAGGATGTGGGTCCAAACCAGTGCCTGAGAGACAAGCGAGGAAAATGAAGTAGAAGGATAGAAGACTGAGCATGATAAAAATAAAAGAGAGGTGAGGTTACCCGTGAAGGGGGGACAGGGGTGGATGGTGGTGTCAGGTGCTAAGATGACCAGCAGATGGAGAAGGTGGAACAGCTGCCTTCTCCAACGAGCCAAGGGTGTGCATCAGGCCCCGGCAACAACTGAAATTCAAGACCGAACTGACACAGAGGAAACAAATCCCCTCAGTTGTGACCAGGGGCAGGCAGGAATAGGGGGGATAAATTTGTGTGCGTATTTATAGGCTTACATCTCTGTGCATGGGACGGCTTTAGGCTGTATCAGTAGTCACAGCTGTAGCTCTGTTTCTGTAACTAAATGCATTTCATACCCTTCAAAACACACTCCACAGCAGCACACTATTATACCGTCATCGCTCTTGACACAGAAAGTCAGTGCCACCATGTGCACTCCTTGCTTCTCCAGATCATCTTCAAAAGAGATGACCAGCTGTCAGGGGGTTGCACAAAAGTACCACCCTCTCTCTGGCAGCAACTAGAATGAAACACAAAAGTTTCCCACCTCTTAAGTGCGGGAAGCACCAGAATTACCCTTTCCCAACAGGAGGCTCTGACTGAATTAATTTTCCACAAACCTGCCACACTGCTAACAATGTAGATCAGATCTTTTTGTATCCCCCCTCCAACATGGCTCTTCCTTCATAGCTCTTCTGGTAAACAGAGGAAAGTGGAGAGCAAAAAATCTTGGTGAACTCTAACAGTCATTGTCCTACCAGATAACCTGTATAATGCAGAGTTTTCAAGAAGATTAGATAGATCACTGCCCTCATACTTTGATGCTTAGCTGCTTTGGGGCTTGACTATCCTTTTTGTTCTTTGATTGTCCAGTACTGGTACAGTGATTCTACTTTTGGAACAGAATTTTCAGGAGCTACATTATCGCTGAAAAAGAATAAGAATAATCTGGCCAGCTTTTGTTCTACATGTTAAATAATGACCCTTTGAATGAGCCATTTAACCTGCCAAATTTTTAAAGAAATTTTCCTTAAGTGATTTTGTAAGAATGATATTGCCATATAGGAAGGTGGTTCTTTGAAAGAAGAAGGCTCACCCAGAATAATACGACCATGGCATTAGTAATTTCTGCATTGGAACACTGGTGAGGAGGTGAGCTGGGTAACTGCTGTCCACTTCCTCCTGCAGAGCTTTTATTCAGCAGGAGTGACTCTGCACACCCAGTTGTTCAGCTGGACAGATCTGCACATACATTAGAGTGAGAGGACCCAAATATGTAAATAGGAGTAAATAGGACTTTTGGAAATGAAAACAAAAATAGCATCCTACTGGGCTCCCGGTAGGCTCCAAAGCCTGTTCTCTTTCTTCGTACAACCTCTCAGATGAGTCCAAATATGAAAGACATCACTAAGCATCCCTACAGCTCTTACTTGTTCAGAAAGATTTAAGCTGCTGGGAGTCCAGATCAGATACAAAGTGTCACACGTTGTCACTTCTATGTGACCTTGGTGACATTTCAGATAATGTACTTTTATTCTAAAAGTGTGGCAATGTTACAAAAGAAATATGGAAATATAGTTCTCGTTGTCTTTGCCACAAGAAGAAAAATCACACATCAACGCAGTGGTGATAGAATATGGCCTAATTCCATAAACACCTAACTGATGTACGCCTGCGTTTCAGTTTCTGCTAACTCTGACTTACAGTACCCAGTAAACAAGTTTAGAGTTTTACTTCAAGATGAGAACTATTACAGGTTATAAAGCAAAATGCTTGAGCTAGGCGCATTCTTATCTCCCTAATGGGACATGATGCTGAAAGCATAATTGGCAAAGCATGTTTAGGGTGGATGTAATTTGTATGAATGACAACGGACCAACACAGAGGGCAGAAAAGTACATGTTCTTCAGCAGACTGCAACTTAAAAACACCCACAACTGAATTTGGTGGCAGCTGAACAATTAGAGAAGAAAGCAGAGAGAGATCTACACTACATTCCTAAGGCCAAAGAATAAATCTCTAGTAGCAGGGGCTCCCAAATTTGTGGCCTGACCAGTGAACGATCACAGCTCCCAACCCTTGGACAGGGAAATTTTAGCTGCCATGGCAACCATTTTTTTCTGGTTAACTGCACTCTGATAAATATTTGATTAAACCCTTTTTATTTATGATCTCTAATATCTAAAAGGTTTCTTTAGTGAGACAGTTAATGTAAAGGTTTTGCTACCTGATCATGCAGCAACTAGCACAGTTAAGCCCTGGCTTGGATGAATGGCAGCACCATTAAATAATAATAATAAATGACAGATGACAGAGAGTCAAAGCAGTAAGGGAGGTGGCAGACGGATGATCTTTCGGTGGTTAGATGGATGGATGAACCTATGTGAATGATAGTTTTTTTATTATTTAATGGCTATTGCACTGAAAAGGTTAATTTCAGGTTTAAGAGAGCTTTTTATTCAGCCTGTGAATCTGAGCACTTTATGTTTTTACTCTTAAAAGAAATTCCAAACTGAACAAGCAATTTCAAATAGAAGAATAAAAATGTTTTATTTAACATAAAAATAATATTTTTCTTTGCTTTTGCTGTTATTTTCCATTTGGATTTTTTTTACACAACTCAGTGAATCCAGAACAAATTCTCTTGCTAGAATTACTTGTTTTCCATAAAAGACTACTGAACATTTTGCAACATATTTCAAGAAAACTATGATCCGAGGAACCTTCAGAAAATTCTTTTTTTAAATTTTATACTTGGCATATCTTAATCCCTGCATATCCCCTTCTCTTTCTTTTCATGCGGACTCAGCAATAGAGATAGTACTCCTCTACATATTCCCACTAAAAAATTTACTTTAGAATTTGTTAGCTAACTTTTAATTTATATTTTATTAGGCCTGAAGCAATCTCTCACTGCATTTCATTTCTCTGGGCCCACACTTAAATTTATCACTAGCTGGCTTTTTATCAACATGCCCTTCTAGCAGGTGATGACTAGCAGGCATCGATTCTCGCCTCCTCTAGGGCTACAGGTTCATGTGTTCTTTTTAAACTGACTCCTAACCAACGTTTCTAAAACTTGTGGTACATGGGGCACATGTTTTTTTCTGTCTTAAAACTGGATGGTTCATGACGGATATCAGTCACTTACCCTGCTGGCTCTATAACTCAGAGGTCCTGCCCTTCAGCTCTGGGGGCCAGCAGCTCTTGCCAGGCTCACGCCTCTTCTTGCACGAAACCTTCTGTGAGCTACTGCCCTGAGTAGGACCAGAAGGCAAACAGACGGATCTGAGCAACTGTGGAGAAAACAGAAGGTAAAATATCGAACAGGATGATGGGTTTTCAAACCAAGAATGTTATATTTGTTACTGGATTTAGTCAGTATCTGGTTTAAAGATTTCTGCTCTTCTGATCCTATGAAACAGCATTTTTATCTTCTAGAATCCGTGTATTTATGGGCTGAGGATGCAAGTAACTGAAGACTTAAATGAAGCAATATATAATGTGTTTCAACCCTCCTGATTTCATTTATGTTTCTTCTTTGTTGCTGGGATATAAAGCTTTGCTATTTTACAAAGGGTACTCAGAATAGAATTTGTCTAATGAATGTGGTAATGACAATATTTTTTCATAGTTTTTAATACTTGGTTTATTTGCTCTGCACTCTCGAACTTTATATTTCTCTTTCCTTTAAGGATTTTTCTTTTTAAAATTTGGCACAGTATTGGGGTTTCTCCTTTCTTTTGTCTCTTTGAAAGTCAGAGGTCTGCTTTGTTCATGTTCTTTCACATAAAAGGCATTATCAATAACATCTGCACAGGCACTGGAATAATTAACCTTTTCATTTTAATTATAACCTTTTTACGATTACATAGATGCATTTCTATATTAGTCAGAGGATGCAATCAAAATTCAAAGCATGCACTGCACATATTCTTACACAGACATAGACACAGCCACTTCCCTAAACAGCTGCGCACAACTGTCTCCATCCAGTCGGTCTCCTCTCCTGCCCAGAAATAGATCTGACATGAAATATCACAGCAGACAAAAAGAAAATCTTGAATATTTAAATGTGAATGTATTTTTTTGAAAATTACAAAGAAATAAGAAGCCACTTATCCCTACTCGTCCTCATGTAGAACTTTATTGCCAACTGCCCAGTTTTAGTGGGTACCACAACATATGTGGGGATGTGCTTTAGAAGAACAGTTTCTCCCTAGCTATGCCATTTTGAACATTAAGTGCATACTTCATGCGCAAGTGCTTTAACCACAGTGTGAAAGATGAGCAGCACCAATAACAACTCCAGCAACCATTTTAAAAAAGGAAGCACTACTCAATCAGCAGTTTTGCCTAGGAGACCACTGTGTATGCTGCAGAGCGCTCAGAGTGACGGGGCCCAAAGGGGGGGCACCATACCCGTTCCACGCCCCTCACCTCTCCCACACACTGCCTATGCCACACACTCCTCCTGTGCACGTACACCCACTGACCGAGGCCACACAGCTGCCTCGTGCCTTTACCCATTGGGGTCTAATAGCAAAATGGGAGGTAAATATCAAGAACCAGCTGTCCAAGCTAACAACTTTCTATACTGTCCCCGAAGGGTTTTCCTGGGGTATACCTGGCAGCCCTGCTGGGGTCATGGGCCTGAACCCGTGGCCCAGCCTGCCTAAATGCTGATGTGGGGCAGGACCTTTCTGCCTCCCCACTCTATCCCACAGTGAGCCATGAGCTTCCCTCTATCGCTGGCTTTTGGCAGGCGAAGCCAGGAGAAGGGGCTACTTCAGGCAGTAAGGCCCATCTGCAACAAGACACATTTGCAACCAACAAAAGCCAGTTACCATTGCAGAATTGAGGATAGATGATTTTCATTCTTCTCACAAAGGCCGTGGGCAAGTGTAGACCCTCACAACCAGCACCTAAAGAACAACAATCCTGTACTCTTGTGCTCCCTGTGGGCCTCCCAAGGCAGTGTAACATGGGGACTGTCACTCTCAGACCACCACAGAAAACTTAGAAATTTGGCATTGGGTAGTGGACCTTGACCATCGAGGGTCTGAAAGACTCCACAGCATCACGTGAAACTGTCCCTGCTATACCTTTCATGGAAGATTCCTGAATTAAATGTGCTTTTTTGCCTAAAGCTTTTAACTCCATCCAACTCAGACCAGGAAACTCAGCCAGCTAATGTGGTTAGAACACCACAAAACTATCTAATGAGAAAGCCCCAAGGATAAAACAAGATATCTAAGCTCCCCACAGTGCCTCAAGGCCCGTTCCTATTTTTTACCCTCATTGCAGAAGGAGCTTGCAGTCTGTTGCAGGCACAGCCCCCAGCCAAAACCAGGCTCTGGTATTCTTCCAGGACAAACCATGAATTTTTTTTTCTCAGACACGGGAGAGCAAAGTTTATTTTCTGTCAGAGATGGTGCCTTTCCACATCGCCAGCTCTGGCAGGCTGCGTGCATTTCTAAAAGTCCTGGAAAGTATTTTTCCCTCCCCCAGATCAAGCATGTTAGACCACGGGGATGGCTGCATCTCTGCAGAGGAGCAGCACGACACCCAGCCAACACTGAAAGCCTTGTTTGCTAATGCTGTTCTGCTGGGAATGCCTTTGACAGAGCAACACCACTTCTGTGCTAAGAAACTAAGCAGTGCCAGGGTCACAGTTTTAGGCTGTCTAGGTAACACAGAGTACACTGAATGGTGTTTCCTTCTTGTGTGTCCAGTCTAGCCAGAAACTACGTAGGCGTAAGACAGCTAATGAGTCAGTTGTCTTGTGCCATCTTTTTTCTCTGAAGTGTGTACCACTGCAGTTTGTGGAGAAGGTGAGGGCAGAGCCAAGCTTTGAGGCCTCTGAGATGCAGGCTGGTTAGAGGTGGATGGGAAGAGACAGCGAAGGCCATGAAGAATGGTCGTTTGACTTTCCTCTCTCTCATGTTTCTGTGTACCAGCTTTGGACGGTTCTGGTGCCTACCACGGTGTTTATGCTGAGACACATGCTACTGACTGAAGAAACGAGGGAAGGAGGACCATGTCCAGGCAAACACAATGTGATGTAGCTGTTGCATTAAAAGTGACATCAGCCTAACGGCAGCAGCTAACACACACCGAATAGCTGGCGAGCAGCATGACATCATCACTTAGCTATGCTTCATGAACTGGACAATTTTGCTTTCTATTTTATCTGCTATTGCTTGTGACATTAATGTGCTCGTAATAAGCTGAACTCTTCCTGTTGCATTTGGTTGTACAGGACCTTGTCCTTGAAGGCATTCCCTTGACGGTGTAATAGCACAACAGCCCCTGGAATTGAGACTGGCAGGGGTATGTAGGTGCCTGGGCCCTACATTAATTTAAAAGATCCAATGTAAGTATCGTGTGACAAAGCCTGTGGGTTTTGCAAACATGAGCAATGATCATTGACGATACTTGCACATTAAGGCAATCCACTTGATTTCACTGCAAAGCAATTGCAAAAAACATGATCAATTTGCTCTTGCAGGATTAGGATCTTAGTACATATCCTTGTGAGCGGCTACAGGACACTTTGTGAGTTGCAATAAACTTCTTAACTGCTATTACTTTATCCTCCACAGGCCCAATCTGTGGCACATTTGTAGCATGCCTGAATTGAGTCCATTAGAGATTTTTCAACAAAATCACCATGACAAAGTTTTAAAGAAGATCAGGCTTTTTAAAGGCATTGTTTTGTCTGCATTTTAAATAGAGAGTAGTACTCTATGGAGAGTAAAGCCTATCAATTTAAAGCACTCTTTACATTTGAAACTGCATGGAAAGCCAGAGATAGAGACTTTAAAGTAGATATCGTCTATGTGAACCCCAAGCCTGAGTTTCCAAATACAGGTCAGGTCAAACATCTTAGCAAATGTGGGGTTTTTTGTTCCATCTGAACCCTGAGGTAATCAAAAGTTTTAAGACTGTCTCCAGAGGAAGGTAAAAGCTCTGCTCCTATTCAAACTATTGAAGAAACAGGGGAACTGCTAGACCTGCTGTTCCTTTTTTGCAGCAAAGAATGGGACTTCTGTTACTTCGAAACATTTGAAAATTAGATTAAAAGATTTTGCAGATGATCCAGTCATTACACATGCAGGAATTTTTAATTTGTAAAACTGGCCTAGTGACAGTGACTCCCTCAAGACCTTGGTAGGAAGAAGCAGTTCCAGTAGCATGGTCACGCTGCAGGCACCTTTTGGAAGCTGAAGGATACAGAGGCACTGAAGCGTTGCCACAGGAGAAAGAGCCCAAATCTGCATCCAGAAAGTGAACCCTGCACAGATTGCTTCCACACTGTGTGGCAGAAGGTATTGATTTCCTCACTCATGTGGAAATTATAAAGATGTTGTGTCATTTTTGCTTTAATGTCACCCTGAAGAATCTCAAAAAGTTTTGCACGCTGCAGAAGGAGTTTGTGTCCCACTAAGTGCTGATATCAATTATGAGGGGAGAACAATCCAAATGGAAGCTTTTCTACTTTATTGATTTTGAATGATAAAGATAACACAAGCCTAGACTCTCTACATCAGCCTGTGTTTAGGTGGTTCCTCACATCAAAATTGTTTCAGCTTTTTATCCTGTTATACTGGATAACATAAAACATACAAGAACTGAAAGATGAGATTATGTTAGGTGTCTCCGTATCTGACTACATCTCTTACTTACTAGACACCAGGGTCAGGTCTGATGTCTTTTCTGAAATCATGAACCTTTCATTGGTGGCTGTGTGGCTGCCTAGGGTAGTGGCTGAAGTGTGTCTCCATCCCACTTGCTCCGTAACCCACTGGTCACGTAGTCTGCAGGATTCACCTAGGAGCTGAGGGATTTGGATTTACACAAGTCAAGGAATGGGACTTCCACTTCTTTGCTGACCGATTTAATTAATATATTATTCTTCAGAACTGATTGCTGCCTTTTCCCTTTTATTCCTCTTCGCCGTCTTTGCTAAGGAAGCCATGAGCCAGTGATCTGCATCCCAATGTATAATGTATGTACTAAGCACAGAACTGATCCAGGCCTCACGGGAGCACTTCTTGTAGCCCTTAATGGGATGCTTAGTGACTGAGAGAGTTGGGGCTGTTCAGCCTGGAGAAGAGAAGGCTCCAAGGAGACCTCACGGCAGCCTTCCAGTACCTGAAGGGGGGCTACAAGAAAGCTGGAGAGCGACTTTTTACAAGGGCTTGTAGTGATAGGACAAGGGGCAATGGCTTTAAACTGAAAGAGGGTAGATCTAGATCAGATATAAGAAAAAAAGTCTTTACTGTGAGGGTGGTGAGGCACTGGAATAGGTTGCCCAGAGAAGCTGTGGATGCCCCCTCCCTGGAAGGCTGGATGGAGCGTTGGGCAACCTGGTGTAGTGGAAGGTATCCCTGCCCACGGCAAGGGTATTGGAACTAGATGAACTTTAAAGTCCCTTCCAACCCTTCCAACATTCTGTGATTCTATTGTTCTAAATCCAGGAGACAGACAGCATTTTAGACCACCATATGGTACTCTCTATTAAGTTTCACATGTTCCTTAACCCTACAACCTCCTGGTGCTACAATTCCCATTTGTAGTGCTTACCTCCCCACAGTCAATGCATAACAAACTCAGACACCTGCACAGGCACTCCCAACTGGGTGCTGGCTGTAGCACAATCCATGTCCCTTGTTCGATCCAACCCTTCATTTTGAGTTCATACCAGCATAGCATTAATATTTACCTCCTTCTTTGCATATAACTGATCCACATTTTCTTTCTTTGTTCTCTCTTACTTTGTACATATCAACACCTTTTGTCATTTACTTTGAAGTTCTCCGTGAGCTTTGAGTCGGTTTGATTTTTGACATTCCTGATGTTATCCCATTGCATTCTGAACTACAGATAAGTACTTTGGCAGGCTAAAATGGTCTCTGTAACTCACTTTTTCCTATTCATCCAGTAGGTTTGAAGCTGGTTTTTTCCCTGTTGTAGAGCTGCAGGTTACAGACTTCCTCTACATTCAAGTCCCTAAACTTAATGCAGCTGATTTTACTGATAAGTCCTATGAATTCATCATCACTTCTGCTTTCAAAATCAGGGAGCTTAGTTGCAAAACTCCCTTAATTTCTCCTTTTATCTTAAATTGAATCATCTTGTGACCCCTTCAATTAAAGTTTTACCCCAGAACTAGATCTTCCATAAAGCACACATTTCAAAAACAAGTTTAAAATTACATCAGTTCCTGATGTTTAAATTACTGTTCAGAGAAGAACCTGTCATCTCTCAGAGTCGGAAATAATATGCTACAAAAGAAACAGGAAATGCACATACTCAGTACATATCTAGAAAGTCTGTGAGTACAAGGAGGAGTAAAGCAGCTGCTCAGGTAGCTAACATTTTGAGATGACATCCGTCTATGTCTGCCAAGGTTTTACACTACAGATTGGACAGGTAGGAAAGGACTAGTCAAGAAACAGGGCGAGGTGGCACAACAGGAACAACAAAGAACAGAGATAGGGAGCAAAAGAGGCTAATCAAGAACAGACAGAAACCGCAAAGGAATTTGTTGCCAAAGTATCATGTCCTTTTTGAATTCCGAAAAGTTACGTTCCACCACAGTGATTCCAAATTATCAGAGCTATTTACCTTTTAGATACAATTGCCCAGGTTTGTGTTCCTCTGCAAAACTGAGTTAGGTCGTCTTTACCAGCATTACCCAAGCAGGTCATCTTTTGAGGGACTTTGACCTAGATGGCTTCTTGTCTAGCCACATTTTCCTTCCTAATTTTTTACAATATTATGGCATTAGTGATATGCATATCATGTTAGTGATATGGGCTGCCTTCATATTTTCTTTTTCTAAAGCAATATATATCCTCTCAAATGAGTATTTCACTCTTAATTTCTGCTTCGTTGTTTGTATATGCAGTCACATCCTTATCTTAGTTTTATCAGAGCAAAGTACTCAAAGGCAAAGATGCAAATTCCATGCTTTCATTTAAAGAGGATAAAAGACATGTTTTGTAAGTACAACTTTCAAAACATTATCTGTCTATCTGTGTTCAAGAAGCAGTGTTAGTATTCAACACCTGAAGTGGGTAGAAAATATGTAAGTAAATAAAACAGGTGAGTAACATCAGCTTTGTGGAAGGTTTTCACACCAAGGGCAGTTCCACTGACCTCAGTGGAGCTGTGGCCAAATGAGGCTCTGCTCTTGGAGCTGGACTTTGGATGGAGATCTGTGAAGTAGGTGTGTGATGCAGCTGAGCATGGTGGGTAGACAAAGAATTCTACACTTTAAAATGTGTTTTGTCATGCTTCTCTGAATGAGATTTTGTAAGTTTCCAGAGCCGAGGAGGTGGCAATTCAGTAGTTAATCTTCTCTCACAATTGACCTTCTCACTAAACATACAACTCTTGCTTCCATCAAATCCCAAATAGGCCAGTGATTGAAGAAGATTATAAATCATCAACCAAGAGTCAGAGAATGGGTATATACCTGTCAAGAAATGCATTCTCTTGTAAGAATTAGCATGATGAATTGTATTGCATTGTAACAGTGATGAATACCAGGACATAACACTAAATCAAACCATATTTTTTGCAAAGGGCATGTTTTTCACTACTACCAAACTATGCATGCTATTGGTAGGAAACAAGTGACTGTACTGACATCTGATAACAGCTGTGTAAACCAAAGTCCTCTACTTTCCGAGCCCACTGAAAATCTGTTGAAAGGCACAGGGAGAAACACTGGAACATTTGGAATGCATGTGTAACATGATAAAGGCTTTGGCATGGCATCACTCAGCTGTAAAATACCTGCTGCAGAAGGTGTTTCCACTTAGTCCCTTCCAAAACTCTGAGAACCATTTGCTTTCTGGAATTTGACCAACTGCAAAAAGAAAATGGCAGCTAAAAAGTTTGGCAGTGCCAAGCAGATACAGAACTTTCAGAAAGATTGTAGCCACCAGCCCAAATGCAAAAGTATTTTTTTCTATGCTCACTAAATTTGTGTCAACAGTCTTATTTTGCCTGACACCTGTACGCAGTCTCTTTTAGACACTCTTTTAGAGTCCATCCTCAAAAATGAAAAAGCTTCCAGAATGAATTATCTCTTGGCTGTGAGTAAAGAACTCTCGCGTGCGAGATGAACGATGATTGAGACAAGGAAGTGATGTTGGCTCAGACAAGATGAATGTTTTCAAAGCTCATCCCCATGATGCTGCTCCATCAGACTCAAAACTGTAGCCGATCTCCTCAGTCACCCAGGGTGAGGATGGAGGTTTGGTTCAGGATGTCCAGGCAACAGGCTTTTGGAACATAACAGAGTAGCTGTTATTCCCACTATGTGTTAAGCATTCGCTTCAGCCCTAGGCATTGTCCCACTGAGCTACCAATGCACATCCATATTCAGGAGTGGTTCAACACCAGCCAGTGAATGTAACTGATTGCAGAGTCCTCCCATCCCTCACCCTGTCCCCCCCTCCTTTTCTCTTCCCTTCCCTCTCCTCCCCTC
>Ga0181612_148346_pt1 | contig 16350 bp, 9 predicted proteins | sample HoacroProtozoa21_FD_119630 | JGI IMG/M metagenome (GOLD analysis project Ga0181612, IMG submission 119630) | Hoatzin crop microbial communities from Cojedes, Venezuel. Combined Assembly of Gp0051906, Gp0051904, Gp0051908
ACTCAGGTGACTTCAGCCAAGAAATAAAATCTAGGCCTTACTCTTACTGACACTGCAACAAGTCACAGGTTTTATCAGTAGTAGCTGAGCAGAAATCAAGAGGAGTTATGGTTGGGCTGCATGTTTCAAAGTTGGGCCAATTTTCTTTTTCTGTCCTATTAGAAATAAATATCCAAAAAATTATCCATGTAAATAAATATTAAAAGTCTATCCACGTAACAGCCTACGTGTATTTATACACAAAGACGTTAAGGGAATTTTTACAAATGGTATAATTTGGTTTAAGCTCATCATTTTCCCACATGCTTGGAAAAACTCACACTGTGAATGAAATTTCAAGGCTGGAACCTACAAACGTTGTTTGCAGCTACTATTCACAGTGGCCAGCCTGGTGTGTTAGAAATGACCCAAGGCACTGCTGTCTCTTTTGTCCTTGTACTATCATTTTAGGTCAGAAATTGCCAAGTAGGACACTTGTGTAGATTATGTAATTTTGTCCCAGTCATAAATAGGACAAACACAGGAGTTCCTGTTAAAACACTCTTTGTGATGATTTTTTCCATCTGTGTCATTCTATATGGGGAGCTACTTGCTTTCACTATTCACTGGGGTTTTTTTTTGCTTTTTCTCCAAAATTTTTGAGTTTCTTCTTTGTGCCTCTTAAGGCCTCTTAAATTTATATAGATTTATGTTTGAATGAAATCTAGACCTTCGAAACAAAGGAGTACGCTTTATTATGGAAAACAGTTTCCTTCCAGGGACCCCACCATTCTGCATTACCAAGTGTTGCGTTGCCTTGGCCGTTTTGCTTTTCTTGCAAGAAGGGCTTTAATCCCTGAGGCAGAATCAAAGCCGTGGTGTCTGACACGTCACGTCTCAACCAGGTTCATCCAAATCCTGCTTCACCCTGCCTTTTGCTTTACCCGTCTGTCCATTTGCAGCACAGGTTGGTGCCTGCCGTGCCCTCCTGCCAGGGTCATGCTTGCGATGCGGGGCAGGGAGCAGTGGGGAGGGGGCAGCCGATGCTGCGGCTGGGTGTAGAAAGCGCCCCCGGGATGGCACACGCTCCAGCTGCTCCAGCTGCTCCGGCCATCCCGCAGCCCAGGCCAGGGAGGGCGGCCCATCGTCTAACCCAGTACACCTGTCGTGCATACTGGGAGAAAGTGAATTTGTATTTCGAAGCAAAAATTCTGCGTCTCTCACAAAGTCCAGCCTGTCTGGCCTTGCAGTCACTCCTGTCTGTTTCTCACAGGTAAATAGTTACCACTTCAGTGTAGATAGACACTGTGTCCCAGTGCAGCCTTTCAGCATTGTGCCCATGGGTGGTTTTTCTCTCCCTTTGCAGGGATACGTAGTGGATGAACGTGCACCCGTGCAAGCTTGATGAGAAGAGGCATCTAGAGAAACAATCAAAACGACAACGAAGCCATGCCCCAGCTGCAACATTCCAGTTGAAAAAAATGGTATTTATCAAATATCTGATACTTAACTGTCTTTTAAAATTCATTTTACAATATAAATGCATGAATGTGCGTGTGTACATATGCACACTATAGTTCCAAGAGACAGAGAGCACACAGAGCTTGAATCTTCCCTCCGTCACTTTATCTAAATTATCTTGAAATCATTAAATCTAAATCACTTAGTTCTAAAGCCACTAATTAAGCCTCACAAAATGCCCGGTAGGGAATTTTATAGGTAGAGAAAATGAGATGTAGAGAGAGTCTGGATTTAGAGTTCATATGAGTTCAGTCAGCTGGTTGTCTAGATTTTCTGTTGTCACTGGAAAAAATAGACATTTGTAGGGCAAAACTCATCTCATGCTGAAACAGAACATACATCTAATGTAGGCCAGAAGAATTGCACCTAAAAGTGGGGTGTAGAGAATTAGTCCTGCTGTAGATATCTACACAGTAGAATTCACATAGCTGAATTTAGCTGAACCTCAACCCGGTGGCACGCCCACAGCAGAAGAGCACGTCAGAGGAAGAAACATGAGCCCTGACAAATTGGTTACACTAATCAATGCTTAACCACGTAGGAAGAAAAGTAATCTGCTGGCACTGGGGTGGTTAAAATGGGGAACAGGAACAGCAAATAGGCTATACCCTATAGGTCCATGTTGTTCCAAGATTAATTGTATTTATGTTAATCAAAATATATTAAAATTATTGCCTAAATAGTATACGAATATTAAGTATAGAGGATGCTTCTCAGTATTGTGGCATGACTTACTCAAATGCGACTCTGAAAAGGCCAAATAAGACACTGTCAGTTGCAAGGAGGTAACACTTCAAGCGGTGATACCACAGAAATATTACTGAGGAAGAAATAGGACAAAATCCTGAAATCTGAGTTTTCGTGAAAGAAAAGAAGGCAGTTGGCAGATGGAAAGTGGGTGACTTCTTCAAGCACAAGAAGCAGAAGGAAAGAGAGCATGAATTCAAGAGTGGGAAGGCGAGACAAGATTTGGAAAAGTGTAGAGAGTAAGGTGGGCAGCAGAAGAGAGATAACAGAGGGGTAGGTAAAAAGAATTATTTACAGACTTCCAAAACAGTCTGGAAATCAGAAGTTTGAACTGGATTAGGAAGAGACAAATAATAATTGTGACCATTCATACTTAACAGTTTCTGCATAGCCAAATAAAAAAAAGCTTCTGGTCAGGCTGGAAGCAGTGCTAGGACCTTTACTTTCTCGTAGACACTGCTACAAAATCTTTACTGTTAAATTACAGGCAGTTGTCACTTGTCACAAACAGGATATCCCTATTTGATACCATGATATAATTTACATAACTCCCACTAATGTTTAGGGAAGTTGCTTGTAAAAATCCCCAATGTATCAAAACCGAAACAAAGGCCATTATACTTTTTATCCTTGAAAGAAAATGTTTACTAAAAATAGAAAATAAGCAGGAAAAGACCTTCCCTGGCCTGTAGCCTGACCCATGTCGGAACAGTGCCCTGTAATGCAAAATGCCAAAGCCACAGCAGCAGGCTAGAACATTTCACCGTACTGGAATCGGTTGATTGTGCTGCCATTCAGAGGGACCTCGACAAGCTGGGATATGGGTTGACAGAAACCCCATGAAGTTCAACAGAGAGAAATACACCGGCACAGGCTGGGGGCCAGCTGGATGGAAAGCACCGGAGTGCCCTGGTGGACTACAAGCTGGACATGAGCCCTTGCAGCAAAGGTGGCCAATGGCATCCTGGGCTGCATTAAGAAGAGCATATGAGCAGGTCGAGGGAGGTGATCCCTCCCCTCTGCTCAGCACTTGTGAGACACATCTAGAGTGGTGGGTCCAGTTCTGGGCTTCCCTGTACAAGACAGTCATGGACTGGAACAAGTCTAGTGAAGGGCTACAAAGAGGATAAAAGGACTGGATAAAAAATGCTCCCCCCCAGATGGGGGGAGCAAAGAAGACAGAGCCAAACTCTGCTCAGTGGTGCCCACTGAAAGCACAGAAGGCAATGGGCACAAATTGAAACACAGGAAATTCCACTTAAACATAAAAAAATGCTTTTTGCTGTGAGGGTGGTTGAACACTGGGTACAGGTCACCCAGAGATGTTTTGGAGTCTTCATTCCAGAAGATGCTCAAATCCCAGCTGTGCACAGTCCCTTCCAATCCCAGTGATTCTGCGATTCATTTTTTGCCACTGCAAAGTAAACTTTACTTCCTCATTTCTTCTTTTTATACCAGTGCTTGTTACAAACTAAAGTCATCTTATGGTCTTCAGAGCAGTGAAAATAACGTGTACAGGTTAAGTGCCACACTACTATAACTGACAGCTCTGAAAACCTACAGGAAAAAAAGAAGGCTACAAGAACATAAGAGAGGAAAGCTACATTCCCAGTTATTAGTTTTGCACAGAGCTTGTACTTTTTGTAAGAGAAGCTCTCAAGAGTATGTTACACAAACTAGCAATAAGAAGCTTTTTACAGTCTTCCCTCAGGAACTGCCGAATTAAAGCAGCAGGTGAAAATTACGTTAAGAACGTAATCCAAAAAAGATTAAAATTCCAGAAGTGGTAGAAGAGAGTTTCAAGAAACCAAAACCAAACACAGAAGAAAACAAAGTCACAGAAATAAAGGAGGGAGAAACAGAAACAACAAAAAAGGCATTCAGTACAAAGAAAGTCAGAAATCCCGAAAAACAGATCTGCCAAATTTCAAAATAGCTCCCTCTAAAAAAACTAGTAGCTCTCTCCCCTTCCTAGCCAAATGGATGTAGAATCTTACAAATACCTTGCTGTCCAAATTCAACATAAATATCAGCCTAAAATCTCCTAAATGAAATCCAGTAAACACAGTCTTATCCTGATGTTTCAATTTGTTCCTGCATCCAATGATAGTCAGAAATAACATTTTGGGTAATTATGCACAGTTGATAAATCCTAGAAGAAAGCAAGCACGGCTCATGCAAGAACTAGCTTGGTTCTGAAGCGAAAATCCTTCCAAGCACCACTGCAGCTAAAAATCAATGGAAGTAACTAATATTACAAAAGCAAGCTTAAGAAATGATCTTTACTCATTCAGTGAAAGTTTAGGTGCCCTGTCATTTCTTTAAGCACAGAAAATAAGATGCTATAGGTATAAGAAAAACATAGCACATGGGTACTGGCTCAAAAGCTGATATTCCTGTAACAGTGTGAAAACACTTAGCCTCTCTAAATACTTACAGTACACTCTTGCATCTCCTGTTCCTTAGTTGCCAGCCTCATCACCAGAATATTTTCTCTTCGGGCAGACTCTTGCTGTTGCTGTTTCAACTTCTCTTCAGATTCTCTCAATCCCGTCACATCATTAGCTAACACAAGTACAACACAAAAAGCACGTTTTGTAGCATCCCCTCATGAACAGTTTAAGACAACTACAAGAACGTGAAAATTAAATTCCTAAACAACAAAAGAGCTACATAAAGAAGCACAACTATAACAAGCATAAATAAGAAAAATCAAGCTATCATTAAGTATTAGAGAAGCTGGACAACAGTTAGTTCTAAATACATCTTTCTGATCCTTCCTTAAGACTTACTACACTTTTGAAAATGTTTCCATGTTTATACAGGAGATAACTTCCAAATTGCTTGCTTAACCAACCACTATTACAAATTGCAGTCTGAAACTTGGAAAGTTGGAACTGCCCTAGTACCTATATGAAATGTTGAGGCCAGGGTGAGGGAGGGGGGAAGTCTACACTTGCAAAAAAACCCCAGTAATCTGTAAAACAGTGCCATTTCTGGTCTATCCCCAAACTGGTCTCAATACTACCATAAGTAAACAGTGAGACATCAGAGAACTTCAGAAATGGCAGTTCAGTTGCAACTAGAAGAATTCTTCTGATCCACCAACATTTATAAAACACAAGATAAGGCATCACAGCACATTTCCAAATCACTCAAATGGGAACACGTGCAAGCAGCCCGACACAAACAGTATATGTTCACTCTGCTACTTGTCGTTTATAAAATGACAGAAAGTTGGAATAATTAAAATCTGTAATTTTTCTAATTACTTGAGAGTGCTGGGCTGTAAATGTAACTAAGACCATCACAAATTGCTCCAGTACTATTATTCCTAAATAATTCTTTCCAGATAATAACACTGATTACTACAACCTGCACTAGAGTCTTCAGAATTGAGAAACAGACAGTGTTACAACTTATTTATGTTAGGACAGTTTGCGATTAGAATCAAATCAGCTGCTTATGTTTGCTGTATTTTAGCCTCTCCAAAACTCAAACATTATGGGGTTGCAGAAGAGGGATATAACAGAGAAGAGAGAGAACATCAGTTTGGACTGACAGAAAAAAACCCTTCAACTCGGTGGTACTCCTTTAAGTATTCAGACTGCAAACATACGCAGAAAACATGAAACAGCCTGTCTCTACCTGCGAACACCATTTTTAAAAGTGATTTAGGATTGGCGATGCAGTCAATTCCAGAACGTATGCAGCTTTTCTCATTTGAGTGTAGGATGTTTTTCCCATATTGTCTTTTGACAGACTGAAGTACAGACCAAGTTTTAAAGACCACATAAGATTGACAACCAAATATCTAATTTGCCTGATCAGTTCAAACACTACTTGGGGACCCATTTGAGACCTCTACCTCCACAAACTATTGCCCCTCCCACATGGTTTACAATCCTGTAAGACTACTGAAGGCACAAACATCATGGAGTAGTAACGGAAAAGTCCTGCAAATACACCTATTTGTGGGGTTATGTTTTGAGATCTTCTCCTCCCCCCCCAACCCCCAGCAGTCTGGGTACAGATGGTCCTACAGATGTAAAAACAGACTTCTTAGGTGCTGTGCAAGATTGCAAAGGAAAACAAGTGGCTGAGAAAGCTGGGAAAGGCTGAAAACTTACACTAGGAAAGAAAAACTGGGACCCTTTTTCTGACAAATAACTGACATATAGATTATTACCTCTTATTTCTAACTGTTTTAGAAAGCACGGACATTACTTGAACACTCTGCTTTATACAAACATTCAGGTAACTCACACCATTTTGAAACTTGGCTAACTTACAATTAAGGTCTGTGTACTTGCCCTCCAGAGCTTGCACGTATGCTTCATATTGTTTCCACCTATTGCAGAGAAGAAGAGAAAAAAAATTTCTGAAACTGTTTATTAAATCATCTCATTCCTAGATTTTCAGAGCACATGTTTAGACTATAATCAGAAAATGTCAAGAGGGAATTACACAACTGCATAAAAGACAATTCCGGTTTTACAAAAGGGGCTTCCAATCATGAAAATAGTTACATCCACCTCGCATCTCAAAAGGATAAAAAGGTAGCTGTGCATTGCAACACTTAAAATTGACATCTTAAAACTGACTATAATATTTTGGATAAACATTGGGTTCAAACACTTCTTAGTTATCTGTGTAAAGTACCTAAGATGCATCTCGTTCTCAAAGCAGAACAATTCAAACAAAATTGTGTAACAGAAACCAAAATACAAAGACAACATTAAGTCTGTTACGAAGTGAACAACAAGACAAGCAGAAGTGTATTACAATACACTTGAATTCCCAGCCTAGGTTAAGTAGTTATACCAGCTCATTCAAACCAAGACCATACTCCAATTACAATCCTCAACCAGAAGCCAAACAGTTTACTAACTCTTTGTAGGCATGTTATTTAAGCAATTCATCCACAGTCAGAAAACTTCACACTTAAAAACCGCATTGCATTCGATACAGACCATCAAATCAGTAGCAAGTAACAGTCTGCAGTAAAGCTTAGCATGACATGCCTTACCAAAGTTCACAGGATATTTTTTTTATTATGTTTTGTTTGTTTTTGAAGAAGTACTTTGCTTCTAACTATGTGTCTTCCTCACAATGGTAGAATTCTACATTATGAAACAAATTCATCTAATAGCTTACTACTACAGAAGCGGAAGGTTTCTGTTCTGTCCTCCCAACTACCCTTTCGCTTTACCATCTATTTCACACCAGACTCATCATAACTGCTCTATTTTAACTCCCTAACCTACACCACCACCTCAACCAAAACTATAAAACCTAACTCTGGAACATTTTTGACCTTTTAGTGAATTCAAATAGCTCATTAAAGGGTCTAAAAAGCATCAGGTCTGTAACAGCAAGCGAGATCACATCAATGGGAAAAACAAATGTAAGCACAAGATCTCTTCCTCCTAGCAGCAACAAAATTTTGCATCTCTTCAGCTGAAGATGAAATCAGCATGAATTATATAACTCTCTTGCACTCTGTTGAACAGAGTAGTTGTATTCCCACTTAACCCTTAAACTTCTCTCTCAGCTCTTGAACACTGTTAGAAACAATCACCATTTGACTACAAGAGTTCTAGGTTAGTTCAGGAGACTTCAATCCCCCCAAAGTAAAACTGAAACTGCCTACTACATAGCAAACTCAAAGAGAGAAACTAATTTCCACATGAAAGAACTACACTAAGTAAAACAGTTGGTTTTCAAATAGATATTTCTAAGTTACATCTCACAGCCTGAAAACAGTAATGCTGTCAAAATAGTCACACACACACACACACCCCATAATAGGAGTTATACAAAAAGCAAGTGAAAGGCAGACCTGAAACAAGTTAAGCAGACATGACAGACCATCACTGGAAAAAAAACACCCCACACATGTAGCCTACAGTCACCAAGAACATCAGAGGTAATACCCATAGGTCATCTCTCAATAACTGCTAGTTTTTAAGCAAGAACTGAAGTCCCAGAGAAGAAAATACAGAGTGCACTAGGCCATGCCACGGACTTTTCAATTCACAGGCCTGCCAACTCTTTCAGAAACACAACTATTCAGACGTAACATTTTTTCAAAAACCTGTTGAAGACCGTTGCAGTCCATCTTCAAACAAGGTCACAAATTTGTAGAGAACAAACTTGTGATCACCACACTGACATACTCAGAGAGAATTCAACAATCAAGCGAACAATTATAAAACTTGACCTTCTTCTATCGCAGCAGCTTTAATTTCACACACAGAGACTGTCTCAATTTTGCTACAGCTACAGAAGACCTCAGACGCAATTTTCTCTTCTAGCAATTGATCTGGTTTTCACCTCACTTCAGACAAACCAGAAAGCTAGCAACTAGCAAAGACAAAAATAAGAAGCAGGCTTATTTCATGCGATTAAAAAAAAAAAAAAATCATTAAAACAGACAAATAGACTAAAAGCATCAAAACAAAAAAAGAAATAATTAAAGTTTAAAAACATCCTCATTAACAAAGTAGACCATTCTTATAAATAACTTCGGCTCGGGAAAATAAGCAAATATATTAGTAGGCCCTTACTGAAAGGGGATCAATTCCTTTTCAATGAAATTTGCAGTTGTGTGTCTTCATCTGATGTGTATGTACTTCTGTAGTGACACAGATCTAAGTTCTTAAGTCTTCTCTTGTAGTAACTTCTGTTCAGTGCCTTTAATTTATTTTCCGAAATACTGCCTTCCCAGCTTATTTCACTCTGGTCTTTTCCCCTTGTTTACTGTAGTAGCATAGATCATTAACAGAAGGAATTAAAGCAGAATTCTGATTTTTGAAAAGCTGAAGTTACAAAGTTGTGGTTTCTGAAGTTATGCAAAAGAAAATAAAAAGCAAAACAAGGAACTATGACAGAATAAAGCATTTTAAAAAAACTAAGATGCTGAAGATCATTGACAGTATTTTTAGTGCTCCAACTCTGAACACTTAACTCCTTTTTTTATTCCTTCTTCTCTGTTTATTATGTCTACACTGATATGGGAGACCAGACGATCCTATGATCAAACAGGGCAGGTGTAAAACTCTATTTTTAGGTACCAAATAACTACATGAATGGTGTTTCGGTCTGTAATACCATTCTCTAAATGAACGATTCTCACATAAAATCTGGTTTTACCTGAACAATAAAAAAGCAGTATTTTCAGCTGCACCACTTCGGTCTTACATTGTACAACTGAATCTCCACGCACAACAGTTATCCTTCTACACTTTTTTAAGCAATACAGACTCCCAGCTGCTGACATGCAAGGCTGAGATGAGCCTGCATTCCCATTACATGAATCTCCCATGCCAAGTTTTCACACAGAGCTTGAAAGAGGTGACAAGGACAGCAAGTTTGTGGAATGCTGTAATGATGCCTTTGCTCAGTGATGGAATCTCAGCCACGTCACATTGAAACCAGACAGCAGAAGCTAAGGCTGACCTAGCAGTGGATGCAGCATCATCTAGAAATCCCAGCTACCAACCACAATTCAAGTACAGTCCAAGGGTTCAGAACTACAAGTGAACAAAAAAAAAAGTGTGCAAGTACAATCTGAAGCCTCCATTAGATCCTACTGCTATCAGAAACAGTCAGCTGATGGCTGTCACCACATGCCATAGAGTAGGCTTTTATCTCCGATTCAGTTAGAAACTTTAATGTAAACTGTATCCAGAAATACTGTACTTCTTTGCATAAAAGCACGCAACTTCCCCATAAGACACCAGAACACATTAAAGACCTCTGATAAATTATGAAAGTTTCTACATAAATAGCAATCCTAAAAACTACATACTTCAAACTTTCCAGCTAGCTCACATTACAGGCTCTTCAGAGAAGATTTTTGGCCCTAAATACATTCTAAAGTTCAGTAAAAGAAACCTTAAAAAAACCAAACCAGTAGCAATACAAAAATAAATATTTTTCTTGTGCTGTCACACCCTCCCATCCCCCCCTCCCATTAAAATCTGATGATTGCTGCTAGCACATCTTCAACTACAGTAGGAAAACCTTTCCTTCTGGAAAACTTTTCTGCCTTAGTCAAAGACGATATATCCTTTCTACCAGGTTTCATCTACACACAATACCTGCATTAGTTAACTTTAACCGACATAAGTAAAATCAACACTTACAGCAACGCAAATAATTGAGTTTTCAATTAACTTATTTAAGAATTTGTGCACACTTGCAAAAGTTTCTTTAAATAAACCAGTGATTTATAGGAACTCACTGGCTAGACCTTAAGTCTGACGGCTTTCTTCCCAAGATCCAAGAAAGAGATAGTTCTCTTCACACATGTAATGTAAGAGATGCACTGGCTACGCAAACCTGAGAGCTGCGTTGACCTCCTTGCCCCATACTGCTCCTCCTGGTACATCTGTGGAGAACTCTGGCAGCTCATCAGTGAACTCAAGCATGGAAAAAAGACAAAGGCTTAAAAGCCAGCTTTCTTCTCTCCAATTGGTTCTGTTTCACTCAGTATCCCCTTCTTGATCTGCTTAGTAGTTCATGTCAGTAATCTGATGGCTAAACAGCGACAACCTGAAGAGCTTCACTGAAGAGCTACTTGGAAAGCTACTAAAGAACAGACAGAGCTGTGCACAGAACTAGGAAGGCAGTCCCTCCATCAGATTTACATTCAAGAGGTTCCTTACAGCCTCACAAGAACTAGAAGGTAATTGAGCAGCATTATGTAGGTTATTTCATTTCCTTCGTTCTCTAAATACTACTACTCAGACTTTTTAAGACTCCATGGCTTCAAAATACCTCTGTAAAACACCACTACTTTTCTTGAAGCACCCATTTTTTATGCTGAGCTTTGGGGTTCACTTTTTCCAAGAAAAAACGATAAGCACTTAGGGGGTAGGGCACACAGACTATTGCACGTAAGCCATTCCAAAAGCAACTGGCTATATGTCCATGCTGATTGAAGTCCAGTAAAAGCATTGCATTTCCTCAGAACTGCTTGTTTAAATCAGGGTGCTTCAGTGTTTTACAGACTAACCACTACGCTAAAGGATCATGGCAATACTGATCAGATTTTCAGCTGTGATCCATAAAATGCTTTGTTACTGTGTCACTGGCTCTTCTTTCTTCACAGAAGCTGCTACATAGTCAAGCAAGTAGCTACTGCATCAAAAATGGGAGGGGAAAGATGAAGGAGATGAGTCCACAGCAAAAAGTAATGAGACAAGCAGAAATTCCCAAAAGGCTGGACTGAAAAGCTTCTTGTTGATTCTCCTCATATTTAATCAACAGAAATTAAAATGAGCAAATCTAAATTAGGTACTTTGTGGAAAAGAACAGTGAAATCGGCATTCACTGCACAGGAACTGACAAGAATGAATTAGTATTTTCTATGTATGTATTCTATCAGTGCAATTGTACAGCAATGATGATATATTACCTAAAAGACCAAAAGCAGATGACACATGCCTGTATCTTAAAAAGCATTTGCCCCAAAGCGTGGACCAAAAAAATGCATTCTAAATCTCAATTTAAGACAATCCAGTAGCGGTCAACACACGGTTTTCTATGACTGACAGTAGTAGAGATGCCTTTAATTAAAACATGACATACATGTCATAGTGTTCTATTTTTATTCCAGCCTACAAAGCCAGCAGTTAGTGTAGTAACTGCAAGTTTTACATGAAATCACAATTAAAGGTGAACTTACTATACATCCATTAAATATGCACCCATTAAAAGAAAAAACAACAGTGCTCATAGGACTGTTTAAGGCAAACAAATAAGATGGACATGGCCAAAACGGCATTTAAGGTTTCCAATTCTGAGTATGACGGACAATTATTCTCCTTAAATCCATCCAGTGGCCTTTCTGAGCGCAGAAGTTGCTTTGTCTACACTAAGAAGATGACTTGATAATAACACAGCTGTCATTAGCAAATTCCCTCCTGTCTCTTCATTAACAGTTTAGCTGCTGACATATTTTATCTCCTGAGGCGTATTCCATCACAGGAATATATGCTGGAAATGATCTCTTCTACAGCAGTAACTAATCATTGCAAGTTACAGAAACTGGTTACAGTTGGAAGTCTTTTTTTGTTTTCACACTATCAATCAGAAAGCAAGTTGCACAGAACCTATGCTTTGACAGGAAATTTATAGATGGAAGCAAGGGCATGGCTCTGCTGACTCAGGAGTTCACTATTTCTGCGGATAATCTTGACTACAGAAACTTCTATAAATACGTTCACAAGGCCTAAACCACTTAACATCAAAGAAGCATTTCTGCCTACTGTTTAAACACATTATCCTTTACTACCCAAAAGACCAGATACTCAGAGGAAGCCAGAACCCAGGTTTACACATATGAAGCCAGATTAAGTTGACTCCCCCTGGAAAGAACTGTCACTCCAGAAGTAGCTGGCAGGACAGTTTGCCCGGAAGAGGGAGCAGCTGATCTATACATTCAGTGCATCCTCATGTTTCCACACAGTTCAGTCTTTGTTCTATGGAACAGCAATACTTGAGGGACCCTAATAATACTAATAACTTACAGCATACAAAAAGCCAAGAGCTAAAGTTTACCAAAATGCTCACACAAACTTACTCTAGCAGATAAACAGATGACCCACAGATCCCTAGTTCAGTTAGCTCCTTTTTTACAAATCAGGACATTCAGGTATGCAGAGGCAAGTGGCTTGGGCTGGTTTCTGTAAGCAGGTAGTCTGCATGACAGGATTGCCTATCATTTTTTCCATGGTTAACACTTAGCTTTCTAAAAGCTGAAAAAGATAGCCAGGCTCTTCTTTATGCAAGTCCTAGGCAATGAAAGCTTCCTTTTAACATTGTACTGTCAATATCTGAACATGCCGAGAAGAACGCATGGACTATGAAAACCTAAAACTTACTGTGGGTGTTAGGAGTTGACATTTTTCTGATGCTTAAAAATAACTTGCTATCTAGCAAGGAATGTTAAGCAAGCGTATCTTCTAGAGTTACAAGTGAAAAAAAACCCTCCTACTCATGTATTACAAAATATTGTTCAGCATTTTGTCTCTTTGAAAAAAGTGTTTCCTCCCAAACTATATATAAAAATATTTGAGACAAGAACTTTAAAAGATATGTATCATGAAAAGGATAAAATAGTTGTTCAGAACAAGGATGCTAAAAACAACGGAAGAGGGAGGTCACACATCTTCCATTGAAAGTTCACAAAAACGATGAAGTGGAAAAACTGCTTTTTACTTTACCTTAAGATGAGCTCATCTCTAGGTAAAACCTTAAAATCTGCTTCGCTAAGGCGAACCTAGGGAGCAAAAGGAAAAGCACAACTTATCAAGCTGTCCTGATCACCTAGGGGCAGGGGGAAGTCACAAGTATTTTTAAACATACCTTCTTTGGGAGAGGTTCTTCATTCGTCATTGTGAACTCTGAAGGGGGAGAAAAAAAAAAGCTTTATTTAGTGTAGTTACTAGTGTACATGAAATACTGACAAAGTCAGAAACGTGCACTTCTAGCCATATTTTTTTAATTTGCAATATTAGACTACTGAAATATTGGTTCTACACAATGCAGAGCCAGAGTACAAAACAACACTATGACAAGTTTGCTGCTGTAATCTAGATAAAAAGTCAACAGATGCATTTTTTCCTAAAAGGTAATCACAACTTTCTTTAGATGTCAAAAAAAAACCTATTAGTAATCAATGCTTCCTATTTAATTAGGCAAACCCATCCAACTTTGTCCATATCTGTTTAGGTCATACTGTCATTTCTGATGTGCCTACATCTATTTAACATTACATTTAACAAGGCAGAAAATAATCAGGGTCTGAGGAAAGCAATTTATACTACTACTTCAGTATCTCTTTGGAATAAAAGTAAATCAGTTGTGAACATTATTATGAATGTTTGGGTTCTATCAAAACAACATGTTCTTCCAAGTACTTATTCTCTTAAGATTCTGATAAACAGCAAGTATTACACAGTTATTTCAAAACCCTCATTAATGATTTTAGGAAAAGATGTCAAATAAATGGCTTGGATACACCATCAAACTCAATTCCTCTTGTGTGTATGTAGCACAATAGGATTGCATTGTGCTAGGTTAAATAGTCACACTTCCTTGGGTTACAGGACATGCTTCCTTACCTCAAGACAATAATACGTATTTTCTACAACTATGTTTATATAAAAAAAAAAATCAGTCCACAAATATTATAAGCATACAAATGACAACAAACGCAAGGTTTGCTAGAGGCATGCACCTATGCAATATGCTTTCCAACAGAGAAGCTGCATATAATGTTAAGATTTGACAAGCTTGTAAAGCTGCTGTGACGCACATGTAGCAGGAAAAGGATGTCTCAACTCTTTGGTTGTGAACACTTAGATCCACAAAAAAGTGCTCTTCAGCAGCAAAAAAAATATTTTATTTTCTCAAAAAGACTTTTACAGACTACCTTATTGTATTCTCACAACACCACCCAAGGAATTAATTTAACTTTTCCAAATCTTAAGACAATCAAATCCTAAAATTGCTCATCAATAAGACAAACACATGCCAAATGAACTAAAGGCTCTTCAACCTACAGTACGCACTGACAAATACACCGCACTCTACCAAACAAGGCCCTGGTATTTAAAAAAAAAAAAAAAAAACAAAAAAAAAACCACCACACAAAACACACCACCGCAAAGCACCACCCTCCCAGCCCCCGAAACTACTAAAAAACCTCACACCAAGTACAGTGCACAGATGAAACAACTTCCAAGCCTTTCATAAAGTAAAAACTAACATTAGAACCCACAGAAAGGTTTCCAAAAACATTCAGTAGAAGCAGCCCACTGATGAATGACAGCTTCCTGTCCCTAGCCTTACAACTCACAGCCACTGAAGTGCTTCCATACCCTAAGAGGTCCCCCCATCTCCACCACCTTCCCTCTCGCACACACAAAGTTACTCCAGCATTTTCATTTAACTTCCCGATGCAGTTCCTTATCTGAGACTGTTTTACCGAAAACGTACCTTAAATATATTCCAGCATAAGAGACTTGATACGAACCGCCAGTGCTCAACTCAGTCATCCAAAACAACACAGCATAAGTTGAGATCACAGGTGGAATGCTCCTGACCCCTGTGTTTAGGTTGCCTACCTCTCCCCCTATAGCGCTCCTAAAGATTTTTACAATCTTTTAACTCCTTCAGTGTTCAAAAGTAGTCTTGAAGATCTCAGAAAGATTTAAGCCCTCAGCAGAGAGAAAAATGCTTTTCAGACATCCCACAGGACTACAGCTAACACCAATTAAACTGTGCACAGATGATGCCAAGTCATTATTCACGTGGTCCTCAGAAAAGTACCAGAAGCACACAAATATCCAAAAAGAGGAGTTCCCCAAAGAATCGGCTTCTGAACCCTGCAGCAGCAGACAACAATTATAAACACTTGATTGTTACCACAGTCATCACTGCAAGAAATCAAAGGCCGATGCTCCATCTTCCCCAGACCTTGTGCAAGGTTCCAGCACTCAGGTCTCTACAGCAGCACCAGACCTGGCTACTCCAGCCTCTACACCCAGCACATCACCATTCACAAAGCCATCTCTTCCTTCCAGAGAAGAGCAGGAAAGTGCTGAAGACTGAGGTTACAGGCCACCGCACTTCAGAAGTTACTGTCTTACCGCCACCTACTATCACTTGGAGTGACAGAACCATACACTTCAAAAAACACACAAGCAAAAAATATTCTACAGATTATTTTGGAAAAGCTAGGTTGATCACATCTACAGATAAACACTAGTGCTCTTCCCGTATGCGTGAATTTCACCTCACTACTCACATGCAACAGGTTTTTTTGGCACCTACAGTAACTTCCCAAGAGCTCAGAGATTTATTACTGCTATATATTTCTACCATTGTGCTCAGTGTTCTTCAGAAACGTTAAGAGCATCAGGCTGACTACATCAGTTGTCACAGTGACCTCCCTTAGCTTTCTGTTCATTAACACATGAATTGGTATGCTACAGACAATAACATTACAACTGAAACATTCATTTAATACCGTAACTTTTCAAGTACTGTGCAGCAAGAGCTGCTTCTCGTCTCTTGTCTCTCCTCTGA
>Ga0181612_172924_pt1 | contig 16349 bp, 14 predicted proteins | sample HoacroProtozoa21_FD_119630 | JGI IMG/M metagenome (GOLD analysis project Ga0181612, IMG submission 119630) | Hoatzin crop microbial communities from Cojedes, Venezuel. Combined Assembly of Gp0051906, Gp0051904, Gp0051908
CGGAGAAGACTATTTCACTGGCGAGGAAAAAGAAATCTATTACTTGGATTATCAAATTGATGAGGATGCCGAGGTCGCAACCTTCACCTTCGACCCCGAGACGGGCAATATCAAGGCTAACAACATCGTGTGCACCACCGACGACAACTATTCATACCTCATGAATAGGTTCCAATTCCCCTACTACACGCTGCTGCCCGAGCCCGCCAACAGCGTTCCCGAGGGTAGCGACACGCTGCAATATGTGTTCACGGCCAAGGAGCAAGGCAACTCCACTGCCTCGATAATCAACGTGATGCGCAATGGCGATGACCTGTACTTTGAGATTCCCACCGAGTATGACCTGAGCGCGATGACCCTCATCAAGGGTACCCTGGATGGCGACAAGGTTCACGTCAAGATTCCGCAGTTTGTGGCGCCCGAGGGCAAGTTCCTGTGCGTGGGCGAGGCTGTTGAGAGCTCCACCCAAAACGAAGAATTAGAGCAGTACTACTGGACCGAGTGGCGTAACGACGACAGCGTGACCAGCATCGATATGACCCTCGACAGCGAGACGGGCGTCATCAGCTATGATGGCAACCTGCACATCCTGAATGTATCTGAGGAGGGCGTGAAGACCAAGTGCTACGGTTGGGACGCTGGCTACATTGCATTGCCCTCGCCCGTGTTCACTCCGTTTGAGCTGAAGGCTGCCACGCCTGCCGATCCCTACAACCTGTCCTATAACGATAAGGAGGATGACTACTGGGGTGGTGGTGAGCGCTATTGCTTTAACTTCTACATGGCTCTGGAGGATGTCGATGGTGCTTACCTGCCCAGCGATAGCTTGTCCTACCGCATCTTCATGGATGATGCAGACCATGTGTATGTATTCACACCCGAGAATTATCCCGACGACTTCCTGGAGGACGTTACCGAGGTTTGGTACACGCAGCCCGCATCGGGCGACCTGCCTCATCCCTACAATGCAGAGAATGCACGCTGTGTCTATCTGCGCGATTGGCCCGAGAAGCAGATAGGTGTGCAGACGCGCTACCACTTCAATGGCGATGTATTTGAGAGCAACATCGTTTGGCTGAAGATCGGCAGTGGCATCGAGGAGGTCGTTAGCAACGGCACCACAGCAACAGTTGTGGGCTACTACGACTTGCAGGGTCGCCAGCTGACAGCTCCCTCCACCACCGGCATCACCATCGTGAAGATGAGCGACGGCACCGCCCGCAAGATTCTTGTTAAATAAAAGTTGAATTCTTTTCAGGAAAATATTCCACCCTGCGGCACATCGTTGTCCGTGGGGTGGATTTCTTTGTTCCTCACCGATTGCAGCACGTTGTGCCACGACCGAGGTTCTGAGTGAGAGGCAAAGCGTGGTCGCCGATGGGAATAACTTGAACTTGAACTTGACTGATGGCGCATTGCATCCACTTGTGCGGGTCAATGTTTTTCATTGAGGCGAGGAAATGACAAGATGTCGGCAAAATGGAACAGTGGTCGGTCAAAATGTCCACTAGTGGTGACGAAATGTCGTGAAATGTAGCAATGGCACGGACTTGCAAATAGGGAAAGTGAACCGCGGGGCGTGAAAAACCCCACAAGAGGGTTCAAAACAAAAATTGATAATAACAAACTTTTAAAAAATAGGAGATTACAACTATGTTAATGCGTAGAGATCAAAATTGGTTACCGGATGTTTTTAATGACTTTTTTGACGTCCTGCCTACAATGCCCAAGATGAACGCAACGGCTCCGGCCATCAACGTGATAGAAAAAGCCAATGAGTATGATGTGGAGATTGCCGCTCCTGGCATGACCCGCGAGGACTTCAAGGTGACACTGGACCAGGATGACAACCTGATTGTGGACCTGGAAAAGAAAGTGGAGAACAAGAATGAGAAGACCGAGGGTCACTACCTGAGGCGCGAGTTTGCCTACACCAAGTTCCACCAGCACTTGTTGCTGCCCGATGATGTGGACCGCGAGGCCATCAGTGCCAGCGTTGAGCACGGTGTGCTGACCGTGACGCTGCCCAAGGTTAAACCCCAGGAGACCAAGCGTGAAACCAAGGTGATTGACATCAAGTAACAACCAAACAAAGCACAATGCAGGCGGGGCATCCACAATGACAAGCGGATGCCCCGCCGTTGTGTTGTAGTGGTTGAAATCGCCCCCGATATGTTCCAAATTTCAGCAAATGTGTGATAATTTGCCCTTATTGTTTCACGGTTACAGAATTAAGGCTTAACTTTGCGGTACTCAAAATAGAAACATGACCATTACCATGCAAAAGATTTTACTGACAATGATGTGCGCTCTGGCGGTCGCCACTGGCATGAGCCAGGTGGTGACCCTGGACTCGTGCCGCTCGATGGCACTGCGCAACAACAAGGAGATACAGCAGGCAGGGCTGGGCATCGAGAAAGCTGGATATCAGCATGATGAAGCTCGTGCCGCCTACTTGCCCAGCGTGGATTTTCAAGGGGGGTATATCTACAACTCTCGCAAGATATCGCTAGTGAGCGAGGACCAGATGCTGCCGACCAAGTCGTTCAACCTGACCACGGGCAGCTATGACTACAACCTCGTGACTGATCCCACAACGGGTTACCCGTTGCAGGTGGATGGCCAGTATGTCCCCTCGACCGTGGCATTGTTGCCCAAGAGCGCACTCACCTATAACATCCACAACCTGATGGGTGGAGCCTTGACGGTGACACAACCCATCTACATGGGCGGCAAAATCACCGCAATGAACGCCATCACCCACTATGCCGAGGAGCTGGCACGCGAGATGCGTGACAGCAAGGCTCAGGACATCATCTATGATGTGGATGCTGCCTACTGGCAAGTGGTGTCATTGTGTGCCAAACAGAAGCTGGCGCGCAGCTACGTGTCGCTAGTCGAGTCGCTAGACAACGACGTGAAAGCGATGGTGCAACAGGGTGTCGCCACCCGTGCCAACCAACTCAACGTCGATGTGAAGCTCAATGAGGCCAACGTGGACCTGACCAAGGTGGACAATGGCGTGGTGCTGGCACGCATGCTGCTGGCGCAACTGTGCGGACTGCCGGTGAACACCATGATGACGCTCGCCGACGAGAACCGTGAGGACCTGGGCACAACGCTGGTCGCCACTCGTGTCAACATGGACGAGGTGTACGGCCGTCGCCACGACGTGCGCTCGCTGGAACTGGCAACGCAGATTTATGACCAGCAGGTCAAGGTCGCCCGCAGTGAAATGATGCCGCAGGTTGCAGCAATTGCCGCATTGCACGCCACCAACCCCAACACCTACAATGGGTTTGAAAACAAGTTTGGCGCCGCATTCAGCATCGGCGCGATGATTAAAGTGCCGCTGTGGCACTGGGGCGGGCTATCAAGCAAGGTAAAAGCCGCACAGGTTGACGCTAACATCAAGCGGCTGGAACTGGCCGATGCCAAGGAGAAAATCGCCCTGCAAGTCAACCAGGCGACATTCCGCTATCAGGAAGCCTACAAGACACTTGAAATGACCAAGGCCAATCTGGCACAGGCCGACGAGAACCTGCGCATCGCCAATGTGGCGTTCAAGGAGGGCGTGGGCACCGCCGATGACGTGATGACAGCTCAGACCGCATGGCTCAAGGCCAACAGCGAGAAAATTGACGCCGAAATCGACGTGCAATTGTGTGACGTGTACCTGTCCAAGGTGATGGGAACGATGAACTACTAATGAGCGACTAACAACACAAACAACACATAATCACAACACTACAATGGAGAAAGACGAACAAAGAACCGTGGTCCGCAAGAAGGACAAAGCCCTGCTGGCGGCACTGGCGGTATTTGCACTGGTGATGGCGGGCATCGCTATCGTGGGCATCTTGCTCATCCATCCCGCCGACACCACCACACAGGGACAGGCCGACTGTGATGCCGTGCGCGTGAGCGGCAAGCTGCCTGGACGCATCGTCAAGTTCTATGTACACGAGGGTGACACCGTGCACAAGGGCGACAAACTGGTGAGCATCTACTCGAGCACAGTTGATGCCAAGTACTATCAGGCCAAGCAGATGCAAGAGGCCGCTGCATCACAAAACCAGAAAGCCGAGAAGGGCACACGTGACGAAATCAAGCAGAGTGCCTACAACGTGTGGCAGCAAGCCATCGCCGCTCAGACCATCGCCCAGAAGACTTATCAGCGACTGGAGAACCTGTACCAACAGGGGGTCGCCACCGAGCAAAAACGTGACGAGGCCAAGGCCGCCTATGATGCCGCAACAGCACAGGTCAAAGCCGCCAAGGCCCAATATGACCTGGCGGTAAAAGGTGCTCAGCAAGAGGACAAGAAAGCCACCAAGAGCATGGAGAATGCTGCCAAGGGTACCGTGATGGAAGTGGAATCGCTGCTTGAGGACCAGGTGCTGACCGCCCCGTGTGACGGCGAGGTGAGCGAGATTTATCCGCAAGAGGGTGAGCTGGTCGCCACTGGCACCCCCATCATGTCGCTGTCCAAGCTTGACGACATGTGGGTGACCTTCAGCGTGCGTGAGGAGCAACTCAACAACCTACCCATGGGCAAGGAGGTGAAGGTGCGCATCCCCGCGCTCAACAACATGGAAGCACCCATGACGGTCTATTACATCCATGACATGGGCAGCTATGCCGTCTGGCAAGCCTCCAAGGCTTACGGCCAGTATGACAGCAAGACGTTTGAAGTGAAGGCACGCCCCATCGGCAAGATTGCTGGTCTGCGCCCTGGTATGTCGGTAATACTGGTTGACGACTGATGAAGACCATTTGGAAATACGTCAAGGCGTCGTTCACTCGCGGGTGCATCCAGCTCGTGCGGCGACCCATGTATTTCCTGCTCATGGTCATCTTGCCGCTGGTGTGCTGCTGGTTCCTGATGGACCTCATCAAGCCTGGCATCATCCAGCGCGTGCCCGTGGGCATCGTGGACCTGGACAACAGTGCCTTGTCGCGACGGCTGCTGCGCAACCTCAATGCGTTCCAGCAGGTCAACATCTGCCAGCACTATGACGACTATGCCGAGGCACGCGACGCCGTGCAGCGTGGCGAGGTGCTGGGCTTCTTCCTCATCCCCGACGGGCTGGAGGAGCGCGCGCTGGGTGGCAGGCAGCCCATGGTGAGCTACTATGTGAACTATGCCTACTACGGCCCCGCGTCCATGCAATACAAGGGCTTCAAGACCATCTCGCTGCTCGCCAACGGTGGCGTGGTGCAGACGGTGCTGCGCACGGTGGGCTTGCCCAACGAGCAGATCAGCGCCACCCTGCAGCCCTACGCCAACCATGTGCACGCGCTGAACAATCCGTGGCTCAACTACAACTACTATCTGAACCAGACGTTTGTGCCGTGCTTCCTGGCGCTGTTCATCCTGCTGGTGACGGCGTTCACGCTGGGCACCGAACTCAAGTCGGGCCTCAGCCGGCAGTGGTTGCGCATCTCGGGCGATAGCATGTTTGTTGCGCTGATAGGCAAGCTGGTGCCCCAGTCAGTGCTGTTCACCTGCGTGGGATGGTTTATCCAGTGGATGATGTATCGCTGCTATGATTTCCCGCTCAACTGCAATCCGTGGAACATGTTGATTGCCATGTGGTTGTTCGTGATGGCTAATCAGGCATTTGCCGTGCTGATGTACTGCTTCACGCCCAATTTCAGGTATGGAACCATGCTGTGCACCCTGCTGGGCATGGTGTCGTTCTCGTTCTGCGGTTTCTCGCTACCCCAGGAGTCGATGTACCCGTGGGTGGAAGCGTTGGGATTTGTCATGCCCATCAAGTACTACTTCCTCATCACTGTTGACCAGGCATTTAACGGCATCGACGTGTATTACTCCCGCTACTACTATGCAGCGCTCATCGGCTTCCTGCTGTTGCCCATGCTGCTGATGTGGCGACTGAAGAAAGAATGTAAGAACCCCATTTATGTACCCTGACACGACCATGAGCAAACAACGACAACACAAGGGACTTGCAGGGTGGTTCATCCAGATTTATCAGGTGTGCCGCCGCGAGTTTTATCTGGTTTTTCATGACGAGGGTGTCATCATCTTCTTCTTGCTGCTCAATGCGTTGTATCCCGTGCTGTATGCGCTGATTTATAACCCCGAGCTGGTGCGCGACGAGGCAGTGGTGGTGGTGGATGACAACCGCAGCCAGTTGAGCCGTGAGTTTGCCCGCAAGCTTGACGCGACACAGGAAATCAACATCGTGGGCTATGCAGCCAACATGGAGGAGGCCCAGGACATGATGCACCGCAAGCAATGCTATGGCATCGTCTATTTCCCGCGGGAGTTCAGCGACAATGTGGCTCGTGGCGAGCAGGGTCATGTGTCGCTCTACTGCGACATGAGCGTGATGATGCGCTACAAGGCCATGTATAGCGCACTGACCAACGTCACCCAAGCGATGAGCAACGAGAAACAAGCGGCGGCAGTGGCACCAGTGCTCTACAACACCGGTGCGATTATCGAGAGCCGCCAAGTGCCTGTGGGCAATACCACCATGGGCATTGCCAGCGCGGTGCTGCTGTTCATCCTGCCCCTGGTGCTGCAACAGAGCATGGTGCTGGGCATCGCCATGCTGCATGGCGGCAGCATCGAGCGGCGACGCAAGAATCAGGGACGCGACCCGCTGGCGATTGATGCCTGCGTCAGCGCGACCATCCTGGGCAAGACGCTGTGCCACCAGCTCATCTATGTGGTGCCCACTGTGTATGTGTTGCACTATGTGCCGCTGTTCTTCGCATTCCCGCAGAACAGTAGCCTGCTGGACGTGCTGTGTCTGGCCGTGCCATTCATCATTGCGGTGTCGCTCATGGGACAGACGCTGCAAGCGTTTGTCAACGAGCGCGAGAGCGTGTTCCTGCTGTTTGTGTTCTCGTCGGTAGTGTTTGTGTTCCTCTGCGGCGTGTCGTGGCCACGATATGCCATGTCGCGCCTGTGGCGTGTGGTGGGCGACTGCGTCCCCAGCACATGGATGTGCAACGCCTACGTGCTGATGCAGAGCGACGGTGCCTTGTTGCATCAGGTGTCGCACCCGTTTGCCATGCTGTGGCTGCAATGCCCCGTTTTCTATTGTCTGGCCTATCTGGTTGAGCGGTTTGTAAACCGCCGCCGTTACCGCTCGTGGATTGCCGCTAGCGAGGACAACCCGCGCGTGCTCACCCGCATCGACATGGCCAAGAATGGCGTGGGCTAAACAACTCCCCCATGAGACTTGCCCCCATCCAGCTCACAACAGGCATTATCGTCCACAGATGGCGGCTGGACGAGGATGCCGCACTGCTGCAACGGCTATGCCAGCAGTCAGGCATCTGCACCGAGGACCTGCGTGACGTGACACCTCACCGCCAACGCGAGGTGATGGCCGAGCGGCTGTTACTCAATCCACTGACAAAAGCCCCACTGCAACACGACATTCATGGAGCACCCATGGTTGAGGGGTTGAACGTGAGCCTCTCGCACACCAGTGACATGGTGTGCATGGCCGTGAGCGACAAGCGACCCGTGGGTGTTGACGTTGAGCGACAAGACCGCAAGCAGGTGTTGCGCGTGCGACACAAGTTTCTCAACATCGACGAGCAAGCTCAAGTGGAGCCCGACGACCTGCTGACACACATCACCCTGTGGACCTGCAAGGAAGCCCTCATCAAGTGGAGCCGCAAACGTGACATCGACTGGACTAACGACATCAGGGTTGCCCCTGTGCCCTTGCGCCAGCACGATGGCGTGAAAGTCCTTGCAGCACGGTGCGAGGGGGTGGCCTGCACCCTGCTATCGGCCGTAATTGACAGTCACGTCATCACCGTCGCCATGAGCACCGATGATTAGACACACCTAGCCGGTGCACGAGCACCCGATTTCAGCTAGACTGCAATCAACAATCTGGGAAAAGTGAGCCATCACGCTAGGGCTAAGGTGAGCTGTTTTTTGTTGTCATCAGCCGTTTTGTTTGATTGATGTTGTGAAACGTCATGAGGAAAATGGGGTCAATGTGTTTACCTTTTAACGAGAGTGGTATAAAATAGTAGAAAGCATAAACCATGTTTAGCCATCACGCAACAGGGCATGAAATGCAATAAAGAAACATCTAGCAACACAATAAAAAAAACATTGAAGCGATGAAACAATTGAACTACTATTTGGCACTGATGCTGCTGGCGCTGCTAGCGGCATGCGACACCAGCAAGACCACCAGCGAGCTGCTTGACGAAGCAGAATCGGGCGTGGTGCTGGTGCGCAACGATTTCTACTACAGGTTAACAATGCCTGGCGGTGATGTCGTGTATTTCAGGAACCTTGATGACAACGGCGAACTGGATGGCTTGACCGATGATGAGGATGAAATCAGACAAGCCATGAACACAGCCACTGGCACGGGCTTTTTTGTGGACAAGAAGGGTCACATCCTCACCAACCGGCACGTGGCTGAACCCATCATCGACGAAGCGCAAGCTAAACGGGCATTCCGCAACACGATAGGCAACTTGCGCGACTTTTTCAGGCAATTGTCAACAGCTTACTACAATTCTTACTATGACTTGCAACAGCAGCGGCAAGATTGTTTCTACTATGTGTACAACCAGTACACCTATCAATATGACACATACGCCGACACCGAGAAGGTTAACGAGATTGAAGGGCATATGGAAGAGTGCCGCTTGGCATATAACAAATGCCAAAATGCCATCGATGAGATGGAAAGTAACATGGACCCAGCGGGTTATCAAATTGATGTTGTGTGCAAGGTGAGCATCGCCTACAACAATACCTATGTAACCCAGGACAGTGATTTCAAGCCCTGTGTGGTGGAAAGGACATCAAGTGACGAAAACACCGACCTGGCCCTGCTGTGCCTCAAGAACAAGAAGACGCCCAGCGATCACTATATCTTCACGACAGCGAGCCGACGCCCCGAGACTGGCAACTTGATTGACCGCCTGAAAAGGAAACTGGACAGTGAGGCCAACGACACCGAGGTCAAGGTGGGCGATGAATTGCACATGATTGGATTCAATAAAGGTCTCATGCTGGGTCAAACACAACAGGGATTGACAGCACAAATCACCACTGGACACGTGACACAGAAAACTAATGGCGATCGGGTGTTGTATGACATTCCCACCATGCAAGGCAGCAGTGGCAGCCCCGTGATTGACAACTATGGCAACCTGGTGGCAGTGAACTTTGCCAAAATGAGCCTCGGCAACAACTTCAACTTTGGCATACCGCTAGAAAAGATTAACGCCTTCATGCACTGGAGGTAACCGATGTGCCCCACGTGGGGAGATTGAAATGCTACACACGTGAGGCAAAAAAAACGGCAAGGTTGCCAAAACCACAACACATCGTGTTGTCTTGTGTAACTTTACAACATCAACAACAAGTTCAACCCCTATAAAATAACAGACAACAAGATGACCGAGAAGTATTACATCATTCAAGGCGGTTCAAGCCAAGGGCCGTACACGGTTGAGGAATTAAAGCAAATGGGACTGCCCGCATCAACACCATTGCGGCAATATGGCGGTCCTGCAACATTCACCCTGAGGCAAGTGCTAGGAAACGTGTCCACGCATAATGCCAACGAGGAAACCCGCATGACACCGGCAGAACCATCACGCAGTTGTGAGCCACCCACCCTGCCCTATCACGAGGACAATGCCGGTGAACCGCGACTGTCACTATGGGGCTACTTCACAAAATGCATGAAAAACTATGTGAATTTCAAGGGACGCGCCCGACGACGCGAGTACTGGGGATTTGTTTTATTTTCCTCATTGATAGCATTTGGGATAGCTTTGGTGATAGGTTTTTCGTCAGTTTCCTTGAATTTGGATGATGCGTCAAGTCGTGTTATTACATGGATTGTCGCATTACCATTCTTGCTGCCACAATTGGCTGTCGCGTGCCGCCGATTTCACGACTTGGACCGCTCCACAAGCAATTTTGTCCTGTTGTATGCGATTCCAATCATTGTCTCTAATTTCTTTTCCCAGGTCGAAAGTACAATTTTCTTGTTGATAAGATCTGCCTGCGGCATCGCCTTGCTGGTGTGCCTGATACTATTCTGCACCGACAGCATTGAAGGCGATACAGACTATGGCCCCGACCCCAAAGCCGCCGAGCGAGAATAAAGGAGAATGAACGTGAGACTGCAAATTTGACCATTAAATAGCTAACACCAATAGACTTATGAAAAAAACGATTTTAACCTGCATGACGATGTCGCTGGTGATGATTGCGACAGTAAGCTGCAAGATGGAGAACCGCAAACATCTGGAATTGAAGCTAGCGGCCAAGGAGCTCAATCGCGACTATCCTGCTGATTGCGATGGCATCGGCATGATAGACTCGGTTGCTTTTAACGCTCCCGACTTCACTTTCTATATAACCCTCTATGAAGACCCCTACAAGATTAGTGACTTGCGAAAGCATGCCGACGGCATAAAGCGAGGCATGATGTACAAACTGATGGCAACATACACCTATGATACCGAGGGTCCCATATTCATAAACAAACTCATTGATGCAGATGCCAATATAAAATATGTCTTTTCCAATGAGAACGCAGATGAAAAAGATGATAAAATAGAGATGATCATCACTACTGATGACTTGCTGCAAGTCAAGAACACTGACGTCACTGAATCCAAAGAGCAGCTGCAACTGCGCGGAATGCTGTGCACCCAGGACTTGGGCATGCCCATGACCCTTGACGAATATACTACAATGGACAGTTGTCGTCTTGTCGATAACGTGCTCACCTACTATTGCACTGTTAACGACAATGACTTGGATTTTGGCGCAATACGTCAAGCAATTCCCGAGATTAAAAAAGAGCTCAAAGCCGAAACGCGCCAAGTGCGAGATGAACCATTGGTCAACAGGCTACTCAAAATAACCGCAGTGAGCACCAATGGCTTGCGCTACCGCTACATTGGCGCGACGTCAGGTCAAACCGCCGATGTCACGCTGACGGTGAAAGACCTAGAGGACATACTGATGCCCTGACAACACGCCCACAAGGCTTGCTGTCCGCACCTCTCAACAGCAAGCCTTGATTTGAAACATCACCCCTACTGTTATTACAAACAATTGACCATTGACCACGTCACACCTAACATCAAAACATGGTCTTCTGGAAACTGTTGAGAATTAGCCCAGATGAGAAATCTTCCTGTTCGGAATCCATGCTTATCACCATTAAATTTCCACTGAGCCCATAGTTGGATAAAAACATTTATAGTAACAAAAAACGAAAGTGCACTTTTTCACAAAAGCACACCTTCTTCATAACCAAAATTCAAGTATATAAGTTCTTGTTGTTTGTTGCCTTAATTGAATTTTGAAAACAATAAGACTGTTTTAACCACTTTGTTCGCTGCAAAGGTACAAATATTTTTTTAATCCCACCAAATTTTTTGGCGATTAGTTGCATAGAAATTCTTAAAAATTTTCCAATCAGCTATTCATCAACCACTTGCAGAGAGACTTTTTCATCTTTCACGAGGCATAATGACTACTTCTCGCGGAAAAACAAGTTGATAGTGGTACCATGCAGGTTCCAGTGCTCGCGTATCTTATTCTCCAGATAGCGCTTGTAGGGATCCTTGACCCATTGCGGCAAGTTGCAGAAGAAGATGAACGTGGGCACTTGTGCCCCCTTGAGCATGGTGATGTACTTAATTTTGACATACTTGCCCTTGACAGCGGGGGGTGGATAGGCCTCGATGTCGGCTTGTAGCACATTGTTGAGTTGTGACGTGGGGATGGTCGCACGACGATTGTTGTAAACCTCAATAGCCGTTTGCAGCACCTTGTGGATGCGCTGGCGAGTGATGGCCGAGCCAAAGATAATGGGGAAGTCGGTGAACGGAGCAAACCGTTCGCGGATGGTCGCCTCAAAGTGCCGGATGGATTGCGGTGACTTGTCATGAGCCACATCCCACTTGTTGACCAGCACAACCAGGCCCTTGCGGTTCTTCTGGATAATGGAGAAGATGTTCACATCCTGGGACTCGATGCCACGGGTTGCGTCGATGAGCAGGATGCACACGTCGCTGTTCTCGATGGCACGTATGCTGCGCAACACGCTGTAGTACTCGATGTCCTCGTTCACCTTGTTCTTCTTGCGAATGCCAGCGGTGTCAACAAGATAAAAGTCAAAACCAAACTTGTTGTAGCGTGAGTAGATGCTGTCGCGAGTGGTACCCGCAATATCGGTCACGATGTTGCGCTCCTGGTCCATCAGTGAGTTAACCAGCGAGGATTTGCCTGCATTGGGACGCCCCACAATGGCAAAACGTGGCAGCTGCACATCAATATCCTCGGACGATGTGGCAGGCATGTGCTTGACCACCTCATCAAGCAAGTCACCAGTGCCTGTGCCGTTGATAGCTGAGATAGAGAACGGTTGCCCCAATCCCAATGCATAGAACTCGGCCTCGGCAAACATGCTCTGGTTGTCGTCATCCTTGTTGGCAACAACAATCACCGGCTTGTCGGCACGGCGCAGGATATCTGCAACATGGTCATCCAGGTCGGTGATGCCGTTCTTGATATCGACGACAAACAAGATGACATCGGCCTCATCAATGGCCAGATGCACCTGCTTGTTGATTTCTTCCTCAAAGATGTCCTCGCTGTTCACCACCCAGCCGCCAGTGTCCACCACCGACATCTCGATGCCATTCCACTCGGTCTTGCCATACTGCCGGTCACGTGTGGTGCCACTCACGTCATCCACAATGGCAGCACGTGTCTGAGTCAGCCGGTTAAACAGTGTGGACTTGCCCACATTGGGTCTGCCCACAATTGCGATTAGTCGTCCCATAGTGTTGTTTGCTCTCCTTTCTTTAAAAAAAATGTATTGTTAATGTGATGCCGGTTGGCTCTCGCTATCACTCAATGTATCCAAACTGCCTGAGCTTGTTCTCCTGATTGCGCCAGTCCTTCTCGACCTTGACATAAAGTTGCAAATAGACGCGCTTGGCAAAGAAAGTCTCGATGTCCTTGCGTGCCTCGATGCCCACATGCTTGAGTTTCTTGCCCTGATGACCGATGACAATGGCCTTTTGACTGTCACGCTCGACATAGATGACCGCCATGATGTGGATGGCCTTCTCACCCTCGTCAAACTTCTCGACAATGACCTGTGAGGCATACGGTACTTCCTTGTCGTAGGTAAGCAATAACTTCTCACGGATAATCTCGGTAACAAAGAAACGGCTGCTGCGGTCGGTCAACGCATCCTTGCCAAAGTATGGTGGATTCTCGGGCAACAGTTCCACGATGCGAGACATCAGGTTGTCCACGTTGAAGTTCTCGAGCGCACTGGTAGGGAACACCTCGGCATGCGGCAACAACTGCTTCCACTGGTCAATGATTGCCAGCAACTCGTCATTGCCCTTGAGCAGGTCAATCTTGTTGATGACAAGCAAGATGGGTATCTGCTCATGTGCCACACGATCCAGGAAGTCCTGATTCTTGGTAGGGGTCTCAACCACGTCGGTGACATACACCAGCACATCGGCATCAACCAGTGCGCCAGTTGAACTCTCAAGCATGCTCTGCTGCAACTTGAACTTGGGTTTGAGCACGCCAGGGGTATCACTGAACACAATCTGATAGTCATCGCCATTGACGATGCCCATGATGCGGTGACGTGTGGTCTGAGCCTTGCTAGTGATGATGGACAGTCGCTCACCCACCAGTCTGTTGCTCAGGGTTGACTTGCCCACGTTGGGATTGCCCACAATGTTGACAAACCCTGCCCGATGTGGTGTTGTTGCCATTGTTATTAATTACGTTGGTTTAATTTATAATTAGTTTCACACACAAAAAAGCATCGCCACCCTCGCTACTTACACAGTCTCATGGCAGTGTCAGCGGGCAGTGTGATGCTCTTTGTGTTTCGTTATCGTTACCGTCCTCGCCAGGGCACTGCATCGTGAGAGCCACAAGACCTTGCAGCCTTGCGGCATGCTCACCATTATATGCCCCAGATGAGGTAAATAGCGCCCCAGGTGAAGCCCGCTCCAAAGGCGGTCAGCACCATCTTGTCACCCTTAGTCAGGCGATGCTTGTTCTCGTCGAGGCACAAGGGGACACTGGCAGCACTCGTGTTGCCACGGTTCTGGATGTTGACCAGCACTTTCTCGTCGGCAATACCCAACCGCTGACCCACAGCCTCAATGATGCGCAAGTTGGCCTGATGAGGCACAAACCACTGGATGCTGTCGCACGTCAGCTCGTTGCGGCGCATCACGTCCTGACTGGCGGTGAGCATATCGATAACAGCATGACGATAGACCGCGCGCCCCTCTTGATAGACACAATGCCAGTTGGCATCGACGGTCTGGTGGCTTGCAGGATGAGCCGAGCCACCACCACGATAAACCAGATGCTCCAGACCCGAACCATCCACATGGAACACACCATCCATCACGCCGACAGGCTCTTCGGTAGGCTCTACAAGCACAGCGGCGGCGGCATCACCAAACAGCGGACACGTGGTGCGGTCATTGTAGTTAGTCATGCTGGACATCTTCTCGGCACTCACCACAATCACTTTCTTGTACATGCCACTGCGCACATAGGCAGTCGCATCATACAATCCTACCAGAAATCCTGCACACGCAGCCTGAATGTCATAGCCGTAGCACTTCTTCTCAAGCCCCACGCCATGAGCAATTATCGACGCTGTGGACGGGAAACGGTAATCGGGATTGCTGGTTGCACAGATGAGCAAATCCACTTCATCAGGATTAGCACCCGTCTCTTGAAGCAACTTGTTCACTGCCTGAATGCCCATCCACGATGAGCCAACATCACGCTTGAGTATCCGACGCTCCTTGATGCCCACACGTGTGGTTATCCACTCGTCGGTGGTATCCACCATGTGCGACAACTGTTCGTTGTCCAACACATCGTCGGGAATGTATGAAGCGATACCCGAAATCTTAGCGTTTAACATATCGTGTTAGTTTTTAAAAAAACAATACCCCAAAACCAGATGAAGCAGCATTGCGTTTCACCCGTTTCAGGATATGTCCCTTTCACTTATTTGTCGCCACAAGGAGTGTGAGCCTCATCAGGCCTCCTCCTTGCCCATGACGTTCTTGCCACGGTAGTAACCGCACTCGGGGCAAACGGTGTGATAGACATGCCATGCACCGCAGTTGCTGCACAGGGCGATGGTCGGAGCCACAGCCACGTCGTGGGTGCGGCGCTTTGCAGTACGAGTTTTCGACTGCCTTCTTTTAGGATGTGCCATTTCTCTTCTTTTTCGTTTTTATTAATATTATAGTTCTTTTTTCTCCTCGTCTCGCAGTTGCGCTAGAGCCGCCCACCGTGGGTCGGTAGCACTAGCGGTGTCATCGGTTGTCGCCTCTGCGGCATGGTTGTCAAGCAACGCCAACATGTCACTGTTGCACTGCTCTGGCAGCTCGTGACAATGTGTCAGCGGTAACGTGAGCAATATTGTGTCACGCACCAACGGTGACGCATCCAGCTCTCGCCAGCTGGCAGGCACTTGCAACAATGCATCGTTGCTGTCATCAAGCACAGTGCCTTCCTGCTTCACGCTCACGCCGTAGTTGGCATCCACCATGTGCTGCATGTCATCCAGACAGCGGTCGCATGGTATCACCATCGTGCCTCGACATGTGATATCTAGATGGTAGGTTGTCTCGGTGAGACGCTTCACCACCAACGTGACATCAATATCAGCATGACGCACCTCAATGTGCACCGTGTCGTTGAAAAACGACTTATCCACATGACACTCCACAATCTGGGTGCCAAACGGCAAAGTCTTGAGTTTCAACTTCAAAGCGTCCATATTGGCCACATTTTTTGCGTTAAAGCACCGCAAAGGTATAGATTTTCTGTTGAATATTCAACCTTTTTACCTCACATTTTTATTTTTTTCGCATTTTTCTATCAATCATCGACAATTGAACAAGAATGCAAGGGGAATAAATCACACAACAGACCACAATTTTCCTTATTCATCTTTAATACTATCAAATATTTGTGTAACTTTGCGGTGAAAATTACCACAACTATGAACAGCATCATCAACAAACGCAGGCTGCCGGTCGGCATGCAGGATTTCGAGGAAATCCGAAATGAGGGATACTTATATATCGACAAAACCGATTTGGTATGGCAAATCGCCAATGGGAAAAAGAACAATTTCCTGAGCCGTCCGCGACGGTTTGGCAAGAGTTTGCTCACCAGCACGCTGGCATGCTATCTTGAGGGCAAGAAAGAACTGTTCCAAGGGTTGAAAATCGTGGAACTGGAGCAGCAGTTGCCGCAGGAGGAGCAATGGCCGCAA
>Ga0181612_151719_pt1 | contig 16348 bp, 10 predicted proteins | sample HoacroProtozoa21_FD_119630 | JGI IMG/M metagenome (GOLD analysis project Ga0181612, IMG submission 119630) | Hoatzin crop microbial communities from Cojedes, Venezuel. Combined Assembly of Gp0051906, Gp0051904, Gp0051908
AAACAGGAGCCTTCAAAGCAGCCTAGCAGAAGGGACAACTCTCCAAAAGCCTGATTTTGTGGGGCCTTTGAAATAGGAGCCCTTGGGGTGCTGTAAGACTGCCCTTCAAGGACTAGAGAGGCTAAAGGAGGCTTATGTTGCTTCAACTCTGCCTTATGACATGCTACAGTATTAAGGCATTAAAGTCCTTATGTGACACTAAGGGTTTAAGGTCTTATAGAGCTTTAAAAGTGGCTTAAATGCTCTCTCACCTTTCACGTGGGACACAGCACTCCTGGCACAAGTCAGGGGGATGGCAGTACGTTGCTCGCACAGCAAGGGATTTGCTCCAAGTGGTGCCACCCGGGAGGGTCTGTGCAGATGCAACCTTCAGGGTCTTGCTCCTTTGACCATGCCATTCCCATCTTGGCCACCAGCATACCGCCTTACAGGTAGTGGCAGTGTGGGAGAGAAATGGCACTTCCAGCTCCTCAAAGCCTTTTGCCGAAAGGCAACATCATAAGCTCTGAGCATCAAGTGCCTGTTAAGAGATGAGGATGGTGTTCTCGCCTGCGGCCCTACATCTCACTGCCACTGGTGATGGAGAGTATCACTTCAGGTTTTCTGGACCAAATGCATCCCCACGGGTTTCTCTACCCCATACCTGGCAGGATCAGTGCTGGGCTAACCCCCATGTTGCTGAAATAACCTGTCTTTAATGCTTTTCAGGTGGTAGGATGCTTCCCCACAGAGTCATCTCCTGTGCAGGTGCAAGTTTGGTTTATGTGATGCTATGCTTGGCACTGTCGGTGCTCGGATGGGAGGGAAATAACCTTTGCAAAGATTTTAGTGAGTGTTACTAAATTCTGGTGAGATGGATGCATCCCACTTACGGGGAAGGGGATCTAGAGCTCAGGAGCCCACCATCACCTGGTTGAACTTTGCATCCTCCCGTCCAAGACTGGTAATGTTGGCTGCAGAAAACCTATTGCTCAAGGCTGGATGGGTGGTGTTTGTGTGACCTGCCTGTCACCATACAACAGTTAACATCCTGGCAGTGTGGGATCCCATAACCTCCCAGAGACAGACAGATGCTTCCAGAGTGCTTTCTCTCTGCTGCACTGCAGGTGTGGAAGGCAAACATGGTGAAATTGCTCTCTGGAGTCCTCTAATCTCACCGTCAATTATGGAGACACCTTGGATGACTGTGATCTCTGCAGATGGGCACAGGCTTCTGTGCTTCTTTTGCTACCCAGCCGACAGTCAGATGAAGTGGGACACCATCAGACATCCTCTGTCTGGTTTTGTGGCCTTCCTAGAGTATCCGTCTCTACCCTTGGCATGTCCACCTGATGCTTTCAGACCATTAATGACATTCATGTACCCATTTTCCAGTCACAATAGGGAGCATCTGGGTTTGCAAGTAGAGAGAGCTCACTTCACTGTAATGCTGGGCTTGAAGGGCTGCAAACACCGCAACCAGGTGGTTGGGGCGTGGGCCTGGTACACTACAACCTGGACAGCCCTCGAAGTGCAAACTCTGCTGGTAAAAGTGCCCATGCATCTCTCCAGTGCCTGTCTGAGTGTGGGTTAGCTGCTGCACAGGCTGGATGTTGCTTTCCTTCCTTTTGTAGAGTTCTGAGCTCTGTAGAGGGTGCAACATTTTTACAAATTCGAGAGACCTGCTAATAACCCTGTTTTTCTAAAGGCAGTGGGTGAGTTTGTTAATTTTGCATTCCTGTGTCCTTTCTACCAAAAGAGAAGTGACCAAGGTATAAAACCAGAGCAGCTGTAAAACAAAATTGCTTAAAATGCATTCCCAAGGCCCCATTTTTTAGATGACATAACAGAAACTGGGGCTTGCAAATTTGCACCTGGCAAAAAAAATTGTTTGCTATTACAGCAGGTGAAGTGAGTGGACGCTTCGACAAATGCCACGTCGCATTTTTTCTGCACATCTCTTTATCCTGCGTATGGAATTTGAGCACGGAGCTCTCGACCCAGGCAGCCCAGCTGTGCTATCACACAGTCCTGAGAGGGGTAGCTGAGTCAGGTCCAGATTGGTTCGAGCTGGCTTTAAATTAACTGAACTGTGAGGTTCACAACGAGGATACGTGGAGGACCTCCTACTCACTTATATATTTTGCAATTTTCATGCTGGGATTCTGCTGTCGATGTCACTATCCAAACAGCTACACTTGAAAGTGACTTCAATATTAAAAATTATTTGTTATCTTAATAAAAGACTGCATTTCAGGTAAAAAAGTGTGTCTAATAACCATCATTTTCCCTTCACTCTGAAAATTTGGCCACTTGAAATGAGCAGCTTTTCTGCCTCCAGCAGTGGCAGAGGCTGCACAGGGACGTTAGGAGCCCCTGGCTCACTCAAAATTCCTGCAGACCAGATTGCTCTTTCAGATGCTTCCACATGGATGAAGTCTGGGCTCCTGTGATTTCAATTCTCGTACCTTTATTGGGTCTAGCTGCACCCAGTGGATTTTCAGGACAGGAGACTGCTTTCCATGATGTTTCTAAGCAGGCTCTGGCCACCTATATACCATTTGCACCTCTCAAAACTTCCTTGGTGGGGAAGTGGGGTGTATTCGACACCATGGTGGCAAACCCTGCTTAACAAGGAGAGTATTTGTGTTTGAATTCTTTGAAACATCTCCCCTGTTCTGTTATGTTAACACCAATTTAAACCAAATCCTTGAGAAATACTTGGAAAAACAATATATCTGTTGAAGATTTTGCACCAACTGCTATCAGCAGTGGGCAGAGAAAGCTCGTTATCCACTCCCTAATGAGCCACCCAGCAAGACAAGGAAACCTGAGCCTGATAAGATACCAAAACTGAGCAAACTGAAACACTCTGGTTTTCAAAGTGAAAAAATCTGGAAGGACTCAACAGAACAGACACAGAAGGCTTCACATGATCAGCTCTACAAATCTTTCCCCTGCTTTCCAGCCATCTAACTGTACGTTGTGTCTGACCAAGAGCTGCCACGAGCCCAGCTTCTCCCTCTGGAGGTCTGGGATAGGAACAAGGGGTAGATGAGATGGTGTGTCTTCCTAAGGTACTTCCAGCCTGTTTTATGCCATTTCTGTGCTGTAACTGACAGAGATGAGCTAGCTGGGACCCAAATCAGGTGCAGAGAAGTGTTCTGGGACCGGCTGTCCCTGTGATTTCACTGGGGAGGAGCGAGTCAGATGGAGATGCATGGAGGTCCCCACTAAGTCGCAACAATCCTGGTGAGATGCTTTTCCAGGTGCCTGCGTTTTTTCACAGAAGTTTCACCCCAGACACTGCTTGCTGAACAGAGGTGCCTTTAGAGGCCAACTGGAGCTTGAAGGACCTGCAGGAGGTTTCATCCCTGGGTTTGCCCAGAGATGCTAGAGACTTTGCTGCACCTTTCTCCTCTGCTGTGCTGCCCACACTGGTCTGCTCTGCATCCTTTCTGGTGCCTCCAGACCCCTATTTCACATCCCTCACTCAGTCCCACCCCTCTTTCCCCTCTTGTGAACCCCGGCCGGCACCAGGGACCTGCTCTGCATGCAGGACTCACCAAGGTGGGTTTCCCTAACTGGAAAGTTTACCTCTGCAGTTGTAAAGGCAGAAATACACATAGGCAGATGTGTAAATGCAGAATTTGCGTGTCTCTGTGGCAGATTTATTTGCTGGGCATTTCAGCATTCGGTGTCTGCTGCCGGACCAGAGGCGCATCCCCAGCTCCCGTATCCGCTTCCTCAGAGATCATTTGTGCAAATGTGCTACAACATTTTTCAGGTGAAAGTTGCGTGTTACTTTCTTTGCCGCTACACTTGCTGCTAGCTGTAAATGGATAAGGTGCAGTAGCCAGCTGTCGGAAGCTCTGCTGTCTTCCTCCTTACAAGAAGCTTTGCCCCCAAAGCTTTTCACTTTCTTGCGCATCTGCCCAACCGTCACCCCCTCCTGTCTAGTCACAGGCTTCCTGTGACCCCGTGTGCTGGGTAAGAGAGACCTTGTCAGAAAAATGATGCTGCTTGTATGTACAGTCACTCTAATGATGCCTTAGCCATCGACTGTGGTTCAGCCTCACCCTCAGCAGAGAAGGACCCCTCCTCTGCTGAAATTGCAGCCACTCTCCACCTCCTAGGTGCTTTCTGACCCAGTGGGAGGAGATTTTCTGGGTTCCCAACTTATGCACTGCACAGCCTCCCTTCATTCAGCATTCACCTCAAGGACAGACAGGGCCAAAAGCTGTAAAACGCTGTTTTATCCCATCCCTACTTGTTTTGCAGTGCTGAGGCTTTGTGCTGATCCTGCCTGCAGAGCCGAACATCACGCTGAAGAGCAGGATGTGACCAGGCAGCTGCAGGTCATGCCTGCAGCCAGATGTGACACAGACCCTCCCAGATGGATGCCTCATATGACGGGGACCTGATCATCGCAGAGCAGCAATTGTGGCAAAGAGACACAGGTCTTGCAGAAGGAGGGGGCTGCCAGGTTAGGTGGGTGTTGAACATGCATTGGGGTGCACCCAGTAGCTCTGGTTCCCCCACATCTCTGCTCTCCTCCAGCCCCTGCCACTGGGTTCGTCCCTTTGGAAACCCAAGGATTGGGAGAGCTGATGTGTCCCAGCACGTTGGTCCACTGTGGGGATGATATAAAGCCAGGATGTACACCCTGGACTGCAGGTGTCTCCCAGACCCCCGATGCTTGGTCCAGCCATATCTCACAGGCAAGCAGCAGCTTTATGTGTTTAGCCCTGCTGAACTGAGGAGGGAAGATGGAGGATGCTGCCACTCTCTGTATGCTTCAGCTTCTCAAATGTGCACTGGCTCTTGCACACCTGGACATTTTGGTGCCCGGGCTGTGGGCATGAGGCTCCTCTGTATCTCTGCAGGTACTGGCACCCACTGCCCCACTGGCAGACACAGATCAGTGTTCAGCTGGAAAAAGCAGAAATGATGAAGTGTGAAAGAGCCGAGCGTGAACCCATCTCTCTCTGATGGTGCCCTGTGCTATGCAGCCTTTCACCACTGACAGTGAAAGGGATATCTAGTACTTATTTTTAACATAAATGTATGTGCTCGAACGCTCTCTGCCTAGACAGAGCGCAGCTACGACCGCGACACCCCCTGACCTCCCGCCGCACGCACACGTGTGGGTGCACAGCCACGCAGCCCGCAGAGCACACACATGGAGGTTCACGCCCAGCCGTGCCTCTGCATGCGCAGGGGTGTGTGTACGTGCGTGTATGCACACATGCACCCACACAGACGCATGTGCCCACACACGATGCACACATATACAAACACGCACACACAAACACATGCACGCATTCACACACATGCACACACACACACGTACGTGCATACACAGGCTCCCCCATGGGCACTTCTGCTCTCATTCACCCCTGGCTCCAAGCACAACCCTTCCACATGCCGACAGCCACCACCACCCCCAAGTGCACGGTCCCTCCCGGACTCCTCTGGGAGGAAATCCGCCTTCCTCCACCCAGCAACAGGGCAGTCAGGTCGCCCTCCCCACCCTGCCCATGGTGTCAGGCCCTGCTGCATGCCCAGACTGTACCAGGTTTGGTGTGAGCTGAGCTTTCCTGTGCTGCTGGCCTGGCGCTGGGTTTTCTCACCATCTCCACTGCCCCAGGATGCGGTTGCCGTGGCAACGAGTGAGCCGAGGGCCTGGACCGCTCGGCAGCCGCCCTGCAGAGAATAGCACTCCCCAGCTCCTTTCCCACCCGTGATGGACAATGCTGTGCATCCCTGGCTGAAGGAGAAGCTCACAGGGTTATGCACCACTGCAACATCTTGCACTTTTGCCACTCGGCTATTTCATATTCAGATTCTGACCGGCTGCAAAATAGGCTGCAAACCTGAGGCTGCAAAGCAAAAATGTAGGGTGAGCTAAAGGTGGTCATTTTTGCTTCCCACTAATGTTACTGAGATATTATCTGACAACACTGCAAAAAGAATGCCATGCAAGTTGCATGTTAAAAGTGTTTCTGAACCCATTATATAATTGCTCTCCATCATTATAAGGATCAAAGTTAGCCTGAACCATTTGAAAAAGTGTCTGGAGACATAGCCCATAAGCTCTGTCTCATAACAGACGTTTAGTAGTTAGGTGATTAATATGAAAGTGCTTCCTCCTTCAAATATCAATATTAACTTGAACTTTGCCTTAAGTAGGCTTGAGCCTATATTTGAAAAAGTATATTGGTTAATGTGTTAAATAAAAATCAGTCATTTCATACAGTAATCTTTCTGCTATAATCTTTTCCTTCGACTTCTTTTCATTTTGGTCCCTCAAGTAATGATTCAAGACCATTTTTCTGCACAGGAATATACAAAAGAAACTGTAAGTCACCCACAGCCTGCGAAGGTGAATTTCCAATTCCTGAGGCACCAGAGGAAACAGTGGGCAAAGAACATATAGGCTGAGGTAGTTTTACATGAGTGATTAATAGAGCTGGCTCATCAACAAATAAAAGTGGATCAAAATGAAGAATGCAAATATTTCGTAAGGAGAGAAAGGGCTAAATGAATCGGATAAAGTGTATGCTGTGACTTGTTTGGCTGCCTGTAACTGGAAGGCTGCATTTCTATGGCCCAATGTGCCTTTTTTATTTCCTTTTCCTTTCAACAAAACTGCCAACATCGCGAGGATCCTAGCTGTGTGCTGCTGATTGCTTGGTGTGATATTTTACTCTGTACCACTGGGCTGTTATTAATGAACTGCCAAACCTAAAAAAAAAATGGAGCTGAGTGTATCTGCATAGCTAAATAGCTTCTTTTAATTTGCTGTAGGTCTACAGGTTACTCGGTTTATTTGTTAGAACGAACTTCAAGACCCTTGCTCTCCATCACGCATCACGAGCCAAGGCCAAGAGAAAGAAACACTGCAGCAGAGAATCACGGTGAAATATAGCAAATGGAGATTAAAAAAAAGTTTTGCCCATTTCAAGCAAATTTTTGAAGTGGATAAAATGAATCCTTTCTGCATTTGCCCCAGAGGGATGGCTGCAGGGCTGGATTCAGGTCTCAGTGTCCGCGGCATGCATTTGCAGAGAGGAGGCTGGGCAGGTTTCTGCAGGAACCAAAGAGAAGGGCTAGCACCTCTCAGGGCTCGTGGCACCCCAGGGGACTGGGGCAGCTCAGCAGCAGCAGTGGTTTGCAGAACGCACATTGCATTTCAAGAATAAACGCTGCAGGGGACTAACACTGCAGCCCCTGTTCCCAGGGAGACCCTGCTGATGGGGAAGGACGTGATGGGTCACGCAGCCTCTCAGGAGCATTTTAGGAGATTATCCAGGCTACCAAAGTGTACATCAGCTTAATTCGGGAAGGAAACAGGGTGCACCGCTTTAATGATCTGGGTGGAAAGAAGAAGATAATGTTGTTTCACTTCCCTGGCTGCTTCCACAGCAAAGCAAGATGGAGTACATCTGACGAAGGGACATCCCTGAAAATACCCCTGCTGCTGCACCCAGGGGTCCTGGTCTCAGAGGGGAGGTCAAGGTCAGCCCTGTGCTGTTTGATATAGGGCAACAGAACCGTGCTCTCACTCCAGATTTCCTCCAGTTCAGTACACGGAGTGCTGAGATGATTGGTAGTGTTTGCTTAAGTGCAGGGTAGCTGTGAAAAACTTTTCTCCTTACAGGGGTCTGGGGAGGCAGGAGGGCAGCCACAGGCGAGGGCAGCCCAGATGACACATTGCTGGAGCCATGCTTTGCCAAGGAGTTGTCATGGAGCACTCAGAAGCCCCAAATCCCAGAATAGCAGAGGTTGGAAGGCATCTCTGGAGATCATCTCATCCAGGCCCTGCACAAGCATGGTCACCCAGAACATGTTTCCCAGGGCCACGACCTGGTAGATTTTGAGTATCTTGAAGGATGGAGAAATCACAGCCTCCTGGAGCAGCCTGTGCCAGTGTTCAACCACCCTCACAGAACAAAATGTCTTCTTACATTCAGACAAAATTTCCTGTATTTCAGTTTGTGCCCATTGCCTCTTGTCCTGTCACTGGGAACCACTGAGAACATTTACAGATGACATGTGCAAGGGCTGTGATTCCAACAGGTCCAGGGCATTTTGGGACAAAACCAGAGAGGCTGGGTATAAACCAGTCTGGTGACAACCTTACTGGGCATGTGGGATCCCAGAGCATGTGAAATCACATAGCTGAAATGCAAAGGCAGAAGATGCAAATCTGTTGTCAGAGGAGCAGTAGATGGGGGAATGACTCCCATGCCTGCAGAAGAAACTCAACAGGTCTGGGTACCCCTCCTTAAGCAGGGCTTGGCACACGTAATGGCTGGGTTGAGCCCTCGTGTGCCTTATGGGGTCCAACGTGGGCAGACCTGGTCCTGGGAGAGGACCTGACCTCATCATGCGAATGGACCTGTATGAACTCAAGAGGGTACAGGAGTCTGGAGAGCTTCTCCAGAGAGAGACTTCTGCACCCAGAATGTGTCAAGACATGCCAGATGAATCCTCCCAGCCCGGCCTGGAGTCCAGCCATTGAATCTATGGGGACACAAAAGACTGTCTGGAGGAAGAGAGGAATGTGCCCTGGGTGCTGTTTGTCTGGCACATTGCTACGGTGAGTGAGAGTGCAGTAACTGAACCGTGTCAATAATATAGCAACAGAGCATTTCTACCAGAAAATGGCATTTAAATGCCACTTTGTTGTAATAAAGAATTTCCATGGGAATACATTGATTTCAAGGAAATATAATTTTGAAAAAAAGGGAAGACATTTTGTAAGCTTTGAAAGCTCAAGCACCTCTATTGCAGTAAATACATCATTTGTTACTCTACAATTGACTTTTTTTCTCAGCTTAGTCAACATCATGTAGTTATATAATTTCATTGAAGTAGTTAGCTAATATGCAGACTTGACTTTTGGCAGCTGTCTCCAGTATGGAGGGAACTTGCAAGAGAGCCAGGTATTTCTGGTGGAATTAATTTTATATGCAAAAACATTGCTGTAAGTGACACTTTACTTGAGACGAGAACTGGTGCAGCAGGAGATACTGATGCCACCAGACTTCCCAAGTCTCTTTCCCCAGCCAATACACTGCTCAAAATCTCGGTCTTTGTTTTCTCTGAACAGAAGGCTGCAAAGTGTTTCTTTGGCCACCCTTGGCTTTTCACTGATTGCTTCTGATTATTTCTGTTGTGTCTCCCCACTCTCAGACAGGCAGGCCCATAGACCTCTCTAACAAAGCAACATCCGTTTAGCTCTTTCATGCGCATAGCTCGACTCTTAATTAGTCTTAAACACGGCCCATGCTTTGGGCAATAGCTCCTGTTGGTTGCATAAGAGAAATGAATTCTTTCCCTGCTCGCTCTGACTGAAGGATGGCAGCAACGCCCAGCTTTTGCAGTGCTCTCCCTGACCACTTAAGGAGCAAGAAAGTCCTGGAGCCTCTGCAAGCTCTGGTCTGCAGCCTCCAACCCGCTCCCAGCTGTGCGGGTCCAGCCTCTTGCAGGGATGAATCCAGCCTTTGTCCTCCTTCAGCAATATCAGCCTGATACAAGCACAGCTAGAAGAACAAAGTGCACAACCACTGTCCTCCTGGCTCTTTTAGGAAGATACACATAAGCCACAGATGTGCATAAACACATTAGCAAGGTGCTTCGTCCACTCAGGGTGAAGCCAGGCCAGCGTGATTCTGAAAGTCTCATCTAAGGAAAGCAGACAAAGACTCCGGCTGTTAAACTGCCGGAGTCTCACTAGACTATAAGAAAGGGCAGCCAACATATCTTGGTCATCAGGATTAGCATAAGGGGATTACAGCACCTGCTAAAATCTCTCTGAACTTCAAAGGCTCATGGCACATCATATTTTTAAACATGTCCCAGAGTAATTAAGCAAAGCAACTTTAAAAGAAAGGCATTTTGTCAGTCTGAGGAGCTCCCTTGGGGTTTTCCTTGTTGTTGAGAAGGTTAGCCTGATTATGGCAGGAAGACAGACGTTTTACAAGCTCCTCACCGCAGCCATGTCCTCGCTGCAACACCGTCTGCCGCAGTAAGGCTCTGGGGCCTGGAAAAGCCCCTGCAGCAGCCGATAAACCCACGATCTTTGATAGGAGAGTTAGGCATCTGCAGCAGCTTGGTGCCTCCTCCTGCAAAGAGCCTTATCACAGCTCTCCATCCACCACAGCAGCGTGGGGGTAAGGAAGGGGGCCAGGATTCATACAGGGCTGTCAGGTTGATGGACGGATGCTGCTGGAGCCCAGCTCTGCTAAGTCTTGTATACACGCGCAATGTGCCTCTGCATGGAGCAAATGCCTATTTGCAGCATAGCCCTGCTGAAAGGAGCAGAGGCGGCCACTTGAGATGGACACATGTCACAAGCACATTTTGAAAACTCTGGAGATCAGGATGGGCTCACCATCGTTTGTGATCCTGTGCCTGGTATTGGTGCTGGGCCAAGAAGCGTGGCAGCGTCAGGACCCCTGAGACCTGCTGCCCAGCAAGACTCCTCAGGCCTCTCCAGTCTAGCGCAGAGATTCAGTCCTAGGCTGAGAAAATAGCTTTTCTGGATGATTTCCGATTTCGAGCCCAGCTTCAGCATTGCATCAGGTAGAAGCGGCATCCTGCTGAGCTTTCTGTGACTCACCCTGCCACCCACTTCTCCACGAAAGAGAATGTTAGGTCTTTAACAAGTGAGCTGAGCACTGGAAATTACTTGTGGAGTATTGATTGGTGTCCAGACTGCAGGGAGAAGGGATTTTCAGTCATTATCTGGAAGATGTCAGGGCCTTGAGGCTGATCTTAAAACTGAACAAAAATAGAAATTATTCCTTTTGTTTTGTTTGGGGGTTTTATTTCCTTTGCATTGAATTCTTGGTTAACATTTACAGGAGTCAAACCTGGATGCTGCTGCAGAAGGGGAGGTACGAAAAATCAGAGCAGTAGCACTACACCAAGTGCATGTGGCCAGAGAAGGGGCTGAGGAGCAGAAAGACCAGCACTTCTTCTTTATCCCATGTGGTCCAAACGGCATGTGTGGGTGCAATGAGATAAGGGGGTTCTTCTTCTGACTCTAGACCCGGTAAGAGAAGACTAGGGCAACTAGTAGCCCATGGAACAAGCTGTCCCTCCTTTCAGCAGGAATGAGTCACAAAGAGCTCTCGTGTCCAGCTCCCCAGCCTCTCACTGCTCCTGCCCAACCACTCTGTTTGCTCCAATTAGGCAAGAACAATGTGTGGAAATGGAAGGAGCTGTGTGCAATTTCCAGCAGCTGTTAACTACTTTTCTCAGCTCCCAAGATGGCTGAATTTGAATCGATCTGGCTGCAGAGCCCATGCTAAAGTCTGCACATCTTCACTTCATGCTTTACATGATATTTTGACCAAACCCTGAAGGCCAAGGACCACTGCACATGTGAGTGATGGGGGAACTGTCAAGGTCAGAGGAGGGAGGTGGGGACTCAGCTGGGGCAGTTCCTGGACAAGTGTCCCAGGAGGACACATTTCCAGTTCCTGTTGGCAGAAGTGAGCATTTCCAACCAAGCAATTCCACCTCTGCCCGGACATTTTGCTTGAAACATACTGCTTACTTTTTCAAAACCTGTTTCTTATTTCCACTAGCAGCCTGTTCAGATGTTAACTGGTGACAGGCATTTTATCCCAGAGGCTGAGTGTGTTTTGTGTGACTAAGTGGGGAAACACAGAGACGCAGAGCCTTGTCAGAGGTCCCTGGTCTTCAGGAGAGACCCAGATCAGCCACGAATAAAGGGATATTTCCAATCCAACAGCCAGCAGCTTTGAAGATCCCAGTATTTCCTTATAATCTCAGTTAGGAAGCTTAGGCAGAGCCAGATGGCTTTCCCCTGCTTCCAACCCTCTCCCCCATCGCCATCCTGCAGGGTTTCAGGGTCCCTTCAGAGCTGCCCAGCTCTGACCCAGCTCTCTGTGGCTGCTGCTTGGGTCAGCTCCAACATGCCTTGGAGGCAATTAGCAGCGACGTTGCACGTACCTCTGGGGGACCAAGAATCTTTGCTTTGTTCAAAACATGCTCAGGAAGTCTGAGCTCTCTGAAGCTCCTTGAGCCCTGGCCCACAGATTCCACGCCTCAGCTTGCGTTGCTCAATGTTTCTCTCCAAAAGCTCAGTTCACCATCCTGCAGGAGTGACTCAGTGGAGGCTGACCCTCATGGCCCCTCACGCATTTTCCTGAGCCTCCATCCAAAGATGCCACATACCAGAAGCATCACACGTCGCTCTGGGAGGCAATACAATTTCTATTTCTCAGCATTGCCAAGCAGATTTTTTGCTCACACCTTGGCAGGTGGATTTCAAGCCTCGCCTGTGCTGCAGTTCAGAGCCCTGCCTGCACAGAGGAAAAGCAGCCTTGAAGGTCTGGGCATTTCTGCAGCACCCAAGCTCTCTTCCCGAGGGGCAGCCAGGCATTTCAGCCTCCTGCCAGCCAGGATAGGCTCCCTCGGATGAGCAGAGAGATGGGAAACCTGCCCGAGGCAGGCTGTGCATACCCCTCCTCCCCAAGCCACACTGCTCATCAACCTGCCAGGGTAGCCTTCAGTGTAATATCAATAACTCTTTACTATCAAAAAATAAATACCATATAAATGTACCAATTCTTCCCCTGCACGTGCATACACACAAACTCACACTCACCCACACGATCGATCCCTGTTTAATTAAATACTGGCAATGACTATCATGTGGGGGCAATTCTGCTGACTTGGGCACTTCGGGATTTTTATGCATTTATTTCTGCTTTGCTTTTCCATTAACTTATTTTTCCCTTTGTAATAAGGGGTTGTCAGTGTAATTTATACAGCAGTGCAGGAGGCGCAGGCAGCCCGGGGAGCCATTCACAGCTTGCCAGGGATAAACACAATTACACATTTTTAAATGTCAGACTTCATGAGAAGAAATGAAAAAGGTAAACTATATAAATCTCAGAAAGAGAGCTGCTCTCTCTTTGAGGAGCAGCTTCCCAGCAAGTTACCGTGTCCCCACATTCATGGCACAGGCACGTCCTTCTGCATTGCTGGGGTGCAGAGGCACAAAAGAAAGGCCAGAAGAAATACACAGAAAGCGACAGTAGCACTTGTGTTTCCAGTATTGTTACCGAGTAATTTTTTTTAAAAAAGCGATCTGAAAAGCATCATGCCCTGGCATATGTTCCTGTCCCACAACCTGTCCCCTTCTCACCCAATACAGGCCGGCTTGCACAGGGGAGAGCCTGCTCTGCTCCCTACTCATTTCACAGTCAGCTGCTTTGATCTCATATGTGATTAAAAGAGGATAGTTCAGATGGATTAAATGAGAGCCACTTACATAATCTGTTTAAAATTCCAGTAGCACATATTCAGAGAAGAGAAGAACAGCCACCAACTCCCACTTGTTTTGCAAGCTAGGTGGGAACTTCACTGCCACTTCCCCACTCCTGGTGGGCTCAGGGCAGTGTAGGAAACCACCCACAGATGACTGCAACCTTGTTGTGTGAATCATAATTGATGCCTGCTAGAAAGAGAGAGGAGGCCTGGGGGTGGACAGAGGAGGCTTATAATGCCCAGGCTCTCCCTACTAATGAGCAGCTGTTTGAGCTCTGTAAAAGTTGATGGCATGATGGGGGTCTGATGTTTTGGGAGAGTGTGTGTTGTTGTGGTCTAGGGTGTTTCCAGGTGGTTGTTGGCTAGGGTATGTCTCTTATCATAAGTCTGGGATAGGAGCAAGGGGTAAATCTTGGGTAGGAGAAGGTAGTGGGTTAGCAGGATCTCGTTTTAGGCTTGTAGCCTTGAGGAAGGAATGGGGGTGAAGAAAGGATCTGCAAGTGAAAGGATGGGGCTGAAAGTCTTTAGAGAGTGCTTGTAGGGGTAGGAGAGAAGCTGGAGCTTCTTGTTACCTGCATACCAGATGGAAGTAGCCTGTCCCACCATCAGGGAACCTTGAAGGTCTTAGGCTGTGGAGGAAGGCAGTGCAGCCGGTGGTCTTGTAAGGCCCCAAAAAGGTGCTGGTTGGTTGTATAGGTACTTTTCTTGATGGACTGGGAGGATGCTGCAGCAAAACAAGGTAAAGAGACAGAAAAGATGTATCTCTTGATGCAGGGAGAGGGAGGTGACCTTGAGAACACAATAAGCTGGATGGCTCACTTCAACACTTGGATGGCATTGCTAATGGAAAGCCACCAAAACGGGCACGGCCACTGTTGAAGGATTGGTGAGTGGTTATGGAAGTCAGAACTACTTCTAAGGACTGGATGCAGGAGCTGGAGGGATGGGGGAAGGTGGGAGATCACATTCAGTGCTGGTAAAGCCAGTGCATACTGGACCTGGACTGGACAGGGAACAATACAAGGAGGAGGAGCCTCAGGCCTGCAGGAGTGTGTTACTGACCTGGAACCCCATGGACAGACACTGATGTGGCAAACATAGAGTAGCCATTTAGCCAGCAGCTGAAAGATGGAGATGCAAACAGGGAGTACTGGGGATGGGTGACAGTATAGAGAGATAGGATTCAAGGTCCATTCTGTAAGGTCACTGTAAAAATCTAGATGTAGCTCTTTGTGGAAGGGAGGAAAGTCCTTGCAGTGGGCTTGGAGGCATGGTGCTGTACAGCAGTCCCGGCAGTGGAAAGCTGGTCTGGAGAACAGAGTACATGGCAAATGAATAGGTGAGCTGGCTTTTTGGCTGTTCTGGAGGCTGTAAAACCTTTTCACAGGAATGCTGCTAGGAGTATCAAAAAGAATGAACTTGTATTTATTTGAACTTGAAGAACACTGGTATGTTAGACTATATTGACCTCAGAATCATAAAGGCCTGATCTCTAACATGGCTTTGGAAAATGGGATGCCAAGGGCATTTCAAACGCCAGTGTTACATTCCTGTAATATTAATTTGGGTTGCAATTTCCAGAGTAGTGTTTCTCCACTAAGGCCATGCTAATGAGTTGCTCAGGGCCTGCTGACATGCAAGTGTTTCAAAGTGTAAGGGCCATGAAGAAATAAACAGGGCTTCTCCCACCAGCTGGCTGTAAACTGTTAGTTTGATGGCTTTGTGCAAGGGCATGAAGATGAAATAATACTGCAGCAACATTACACAGTAAACTCAACTTAGTAAATAAGTGATAAAGGGTTTAACATAGCTTCTGATGTAGTCAGACTTCAATCTAAATACTAGTTATGCATAGGACAGCTCATGCTTAGGCAAAGGTAGCTACGAGTGATACAGAGCCCATTGCAGGTACTACTGAGAAACTGCACTGAAGGGGAGAGAATGTTGTCTTCATTGAGGGTGATGACGGGGCTCTCCAGGGAGTGGAAGAGACTTTCTGAGGTGCCAAGTGTAAGGCAAGACCTGGAGGGATGGGAATTCTCTCAAAAGAATTGCAATGAGTTTTCCTGTAACAGAGGCTGATATGATAATGAGGCTGTGGTGTAGATTTTAAAAACAGTCTCCAAAGGTGCTTAAAGTGACATGGAAAGTCTAGCTGTTCTTGTTCCAGGTGGACCGTTTACAAGCCTTGATAATGACCTAGCAGATGTTTATCTTCCTTTCAGGATAGCAGGAGGCTTAAAGTGTTGCTTGCATAGCAGTGGGAATTTGGCTGGAGATGAGCCTGACGGAAGTGAGACCTCTACCATCAGACAGCAAAAAAATCCTCCCTAGAGAGGCCTAGAGGCTCGGGAGCAGAGAGGACTGGTGGAGACAGTTTTTTCCATGCTGTCTGAAGACCAGCAGTGTGTTACACAGACCAGCTTGTCAGATGGGGGATGAGTGGCATCCATGGCTGTATTGAGCTGATAGTAGTCACTGCTTGGTGAGGTCTGACTGGCTTTCAACGTGTGAAAGCTAGATCCTGTGTTCTAGGACAGCATCTACGTCCAATGCCCCTTACTGGTGTTGAAAATGGTGGTCCCCTCTGCTTTGTGGCTTCAGCGAAGACACAGTGATGTTGATACTGTGTTTTTGATTAGTTTAGGGTGTTCTGATGTAGTTGTTTCTAGAACTGAGAGTTAGTCACAGGAGGACCCCACTGTGGGCACACATGCTATGGAAGCTACTTCACCAGTCTGGAGATGGATGAAATGGAAGATGTTATGGAGCCCAGTCCAGTTTCTTGCCTGCTCTCGGCACTGATGGTGGAAGACGGGTTAACCATGAGCCAGCAGTGTGCCCTGGCTGCCAAGAAGGCCAATGGCATTCTGGGGTGCATTAGGAGGAGTGTGGCCAGCAGGTCGAGGGAGGTTCTCCTTCCCCTCTACACTGCCCCAGGGAGGACCCACTTGTAGTACTGTGTCCTGTTCTGTGCTCCCCACTTCAAGAAAGTTGAGGAACTACTGGAGAGAGTCCAGCGGTGGGCTACGAGGGTTGAGAGGGGAGTGGAGCT
>Ga0181612_110060_pt1 | contig 16347 bp, 6 predicted proteins | sample HoacroProtozoa21_FD_119630 | JGI IMG/M metagenome (GOLD analysis project Ga0181612, IMG submission 119630) | Hoatzin crop microbial communities from Cojedes, Venezuel. Combined Assembly of Gp0051906, Gp0051904, Gp0051908
CCCCTTTTGTCCATTTCTCCTCCCTGTCCCGCTGAGGGGTGAAGGGAGCGGTGAGCGAGCGGCTTCCTAGTGCTTAGCTGCCAGCTCCTGGCTTGAACTACAACACGTGACAACAACTACAGGCAAGACCTACAAGTTCAGCTTTGGGACAATGTCTGCCAACTAGAATTGGGAGTTTACTGTTTCTTTGTCTGACACCTGTGCTAGGCAGAAATGGCCATCCTTCATTGTGAACTGTTATATGACTGCATTCTTAACTCTGATCTCTATAGGAAAGAGGCATATGGGTATGCAGACACATAAAGAAGCTATGGGATGCAAGCTAGAGTGCTTATAGCATGTCCTCTACTCCGCACAGCTATCGAAATGTACTAAGCTAAAAATCAAGTAGATTCATCCTCAATAAAATTTCCTGTGATAGCACAGCATACAAGTGTGAAATTATCACAAAGAACTGAAATTCAGCTTGCTTATACCCATTACTTACACATAACCTGCTTTAGGGTTTATACTTTTTACTAAATAGGGCAAGCAACTGCAGCAGCTACAAGTTCAGTAGCAGATGGGGTCAGTACCTCCGAAAATAAGACATAGTCCTATATTTACACAGCAACAGTAATTTTGCAAGCAACATATACTTTGGTAGGGCACAACTCTCAGAAGAAACTTAGAGTTTCATTCTTAACTGTTTATCTTGATGCTACAATAATACAGACTTCCATGTAAACTATTTGGCCATGGTTTCAAAAGCCAGCTGTTGCCTAGTTTCCATAGGCTCCCTGGAAAATCACAGCCCTAATAGTAAGTAAACACACACACAGAGACACATAAATAAGACACTTCTGTTGACACACTCATGACTAGCTAGTATCTTTTTAATCAACTTCCTACCATATAATTTTATCATATTGCCATCTTCTTCTTTCTACAGTGGTAAGAAACTTTATTAGTCTACATGTAAAGCATATCTACTTGTCAGTTATAATTTTCCTCCTTTGATTTAAACATATGTATTCATCTCTGACTAGATTTTGAATTATAGGTACCTATAGTTTCAGGCAGCATATAGTCTCTCTTAATAGATACATCATATTTCCTAATTTCTTATTAAAAAATTATAGCAGACATGAGCCTAGAAAATTAGTGGGATTGCATAACTTTGAAAAAGCTTGCAAATACACTTTTTTTTATTATTATTATTAAATAGAGTAATAAACATGTGTAGAGAGCTAAACTCATCACTGGAATCCGCTCAGAAAATATCTGAAACCAGGTACATTGCAATCTGTGTTCAATTTGTTACATTATCACAATTCAAAATACCTTAGGTATACTGTGGGATCAAGTTACATTCATGTGAACAGTTACTGAATTGTCTTATTTCAAGCATCGTGACCCATGCTTTTCAGTCATTTTTGTAACTATGTCCTATTGAGAAAGAATGGGAAAATATCACTGCCAGCAGAGAGTAGTGCAAAGCAAAAAATTTTAAAACCAAGTACAGAAACAAAACCTTTCATTACAGTTCCATAATTAAGTGTCCAGCTATCCCTTGGATAAATCAAGTTCAAAAACTTCATCTATTGGAACATTACTGTCAGCAAAGAAGCAGCAATGGCCCGAAAGACATTGTTTTTATGAAATAATAAGAAAATTTGCCATAATGTAATAAAATGTATTCATGTAGGAGTCTCATTCTTGAACAGTTGAGTGAGACTGTTGAGCACATGTTGCTGAAAGAACAGACCTTGCTGGCAAAATTAACATAGGGTCTCACCGGAATACCGCACATGCTATGAAAAAACCTGGATCTACCTTTTTCTGTTACTGATAGGCACAAACCAGACATGCTAGTAGACATCCCCCAGGGCTTTTTTTCATATTTCACTTACAAATGGATAACAGGTTAAGAACCAGTTCATATTTACCTGAAATCATGTTATAACTTTCCTACCGAAATATCTTAAAATATACAAATATTTAGAAAAATATATAGGAAAAGAAAGACATCAAGTACTAGAGTAACATAAATACGATCTTGTGCCTATAGAATTCTCAAAATAAAGTCAGATGATGCACAGCCCCTCTGTATGTGTTGAGGTTAGATGGTGCAAGGAACTAAACAATGGTGAATGTAGCTGCCTGAGAGTATGCATATATTTTGTAGCTGATACTTGTTCAGGGGCCTTCAGCAAGGTAGTAGCTGCACACTGAAAAGCAAAACCCACTTCCCAGATTTTAGATACAACTTCTCCTATCCACCTGAAAAGACTGCACAAACATCCACAGTCTCATTACTTTGTATCTCTTCTATTCAGCTAGAATGCTGCTGCAAAGAAAATTACCTGATCAATTTCTTCAACATCTCTGTCTCCCTTGGCGTGTTCCCCTGCTGTCTTTTTCCCCTTTCTATAGCATCAAATACAAGCTGCTCCCTTCACCTTCAAGGTTGTTCGTTAGTTATTCCCACCTTCTTTATATCTTATTTCCTGTATGACAATTCCTACTTCCAAATCAGCTCACAATGTCAACCCTCAATTAACACTTGTCAAATTTTCAGACAAGCTGGAAATGTTCTTTTCTTATTGCTAGGGAGAAATCCACCAGAAAGTAATTTGCCAAACTAACCCATTACTCTCTTTTAAATTTCATTGGAGTGGCTGCTTTCCCATGATATTTGCAAAAATATTGATAATATTCTACATGAACGTAACTTAAAGTTATTGTCCGACCAAACAGTTCAGCATGGGATCAAGTACTGTAGATTTAATTGCAAACCATACATCCTGCCATACATTGCGCCTATTCAGATGACAGGTAATATCCAGCGTCAGTATCTGACATAAAATCATCCTTCAATATCAAAAGCAAGGGCTGACGTGATGAAAAAACAGAAACAGAAAAAAAAATTAAAGTACTTTAAAATCAAAACCACCTAAAATTAGCATCTGCACCACTTGCAGCAGACACAAATTTCACTGGTGTTATATTTTAATATTTTCCAAAAAGTCCATTAAGTTTCTTCAAAGTAATGGAAAAAAAGGCAATTTTATTTGACTTCATCTCCTTCCTCCCACTTAGATGCCCTTCTGCTTGTCGCAAGAGAGAGAAGTGCTGACAGATCATACAGAAATAAATAAAATTCCGAATCATTTACAAAATCTGTGGAAGTAGAAATGGAAGTTCATATAATTCAAAAGCTGCGCAGTGCAAGTACAGTGCTTATGGGATGACTTGGAAACACGTTTCCCTTCTGAGAATGAACATCATCAGAAGGTACTGCGTTTTCATTATCAACACTCGCTGATATTTTACAACTACGCTGCCTTATGTAAATGCTAAAATACTAGTTTCTTGTGCTGACACAATATTCCAAGATATTCCAGCTGAGATGCTTGTCTCCACAATTTTAAGTGAGCAAGAAGCTTTGCATACAGCAGGAAATGTTTTTAGGGCACTGTGAAATTCTGATCTAGGTTAAGCTGCCCACAATTTTGGTCTCTTTTCTTTGCGTTTTTGCATCTGCAATCTCCTATCGTGTACCTAAATTTTAGGATCTTTTGAATTATTACTGGATGGTTTGATCTTTGGAATGAGTCATCTTTCTGTTTGAGACTTCAACATTACCAGAATCAAGGCAATGATAACATGATAACAATAACAGATACACAGAACTGATATAAATAACCACTCTGCATCGGAGTAAGTTAGAAAGTAATACATATTTTCTGGCTTTTATGACTTAATATTGTACCTCAATAAAAGTATGCATTATATCACTTCGAATAACAAGCTACATCCTATTGATATAAAATGAAATCTATTTTATATCCGTAAGGTGCCATGCATATCACAAATAGGGAATTTTTCCCAGGAAAAAGGAGAACTGTTTGTGCTAGTTTCAAAACTTAATATCTAATATTGTAAAAGATACAAATAACTTTGTTATGTATTTTTAATTTCCAGCTATGTAGCACTTTAATTTATCAAAACCAACATTAATTGGTTTTCACCAGCCATGTATTTATTATACTAGTTATTTTATATAGTAAAGAAGTTATATAATCAGAATATATACATATAATTAAATCTTGATTTATGTAGAACAAAAGCATAACACTATAAATTCTCTGGATTTTATCCAGTTCCTTCCAAATCCACCAAAATAACATTATCTCTGCATTGGATTTTATTAATGTGGATTTGAGCAGCTACTCAGAAAGCAGTTATTTTACCTACAGTTTTCAGAAATTTTTTTTTCATTTTAGAACAGCATTATAAATCTGGAATTAACTTCTTTAAAATAAATAACAGAAAATAAAATTAAGGGAGCTAAATGTTACAGAATCAAGTTCAATAATATATAAATTACAAAAAGAGACACTAAGTATGTTAAGCATGATATAATCACAAGTGAAATTAAAGCTTAAAGATCCAGTTGGGAAATTAAGTATTGTGAAAGTAACATATTCTGTTCTCTCTGGTAACATCCTTAATGTTAATATGATCCATGTCATAAAGTAAAATAGCTATGTAAGTCCCAGAACAAAGTCATTTCTTAGAAGCAGGGAAACTGGTGTATGTTCAATACACAATCGGTTAATCATCATGCTTACCTAGAACAATATACAGGACAGCAGAACTGAACACTTCCAAACTACTCAAGATCCATCAGCTGTGTTTTGTTTTACAAAGTCTGCTCAAATGGAGTACTTTTACATGTATATCGTGGTAAGAACACTGAAAACAGAACAGTAACACTATCTTTGTCTGTCTTTAAAAACCTTTTTTCATGCTGAGGAATACATATGCACATACATATTTCATGTTCTTACTGGGTTTTCACTTATGGGGTAAGAGTTGATACAGATGGACACTTCTTCCCTTATAGCCAAGAGACTATAAAAGTAGGGATCAAACACCGAGGAACTTGGCTCCATTCTACTGAACCCTTTGAACTTAGGAAAGAAACACAAGGCACAGCACGCCTTGGCATCTTTATTTCTTTGCTGTTGAAAATGGGACTGCAGAAGGGTCGTCTACCCTTCAAGACACTGTGCACTTTACGTTCATTTTGGCAAACGAGACAATTTGATCCGGGGTTTTTAAAATAAGCGCTTGACAAGTTCGGAATACTTCCAACTTTTGGAAACACGAGAGTGTTCATCTTGAGATATTCATTGCCAATTTTCATTAATGATTTTGATTTAAAGTTGTTGGTGTTTTTTCCGCCTAAAATAATAATAATCTGTACTTTTTTTAACTGCACATTAGGGTAAAATGGAGCATAAGGACTTCAGTACATTTGAGATACAGCAAGAATGTGGGTAAACTGGTATTAGAATTCGATATCCTACATATCAGACGTCTTCAGTCCATCATAACACATTGTTAATGACTTTAATCACTGCTGTCACAAAGTAGCATCTTGAAAAAGCATTCAGCTTATCTGAATAAAACTACGCAGGTGAAAAATATTATGACCATTTGAACTGTATATTGCATAACTCTCTTCCGTTTCTCTTTGTTTTGGTGACAAGGGCAAACAATTCATAGTTGAGTATGACCAATGTGAAGTCTCATATTAAGTCAAAGATCTTTTTAGCACTAAGTTTTTCTCCTAATAAGGAAGCTTGTGAAGATAGTAATGCTCTGGGATCCCTCAGCCTCATCACCTTCCTGTTGCAAAGTCAAAGGCGGCAACGTTCAAAAGAAATTCAGAGTAGATTATTATACATAGCTCAGAGAGGAAGCAGCGGTGGAAGCAGAAGTGTTTCTCTTACACTATTTGGTGCATGGTAATAATGCATAATCTTAAATTAAAGGTGATGTATCTAAAGCAAGAATCAAAGTGATTAAATTCTGTGAATTGAAATTAATTGACATCTACTTATGTGTAATTTCTCAGTTAATTCCCTACTTATGCACGAGTGAAAAATTTTATATGGTTGGAAGGGCAGAAAATGTACATGTGGATTTCAGTGTGCTCGTTTCTCTAGGTTTCTATACTGGTTTAATCTCTTTGTTCTTTCAGTTTTGTTACTGCCAACTCAAACCAAAATATTTTTTTCTCTGACCTGTGTTTAAAATTACACTTTAAGACTGCTCACCCTTGCTAAGTGCAGATACACTTTCATAAAAGAGGGGTTCTTTAAACAGGTAGAATCAAATATTAGAATTCATGTTTGGGGCAACAGTATTTTCTAAAATAATATAAAACAATATTTTCCAGATCCCATAACTTTCTTCTTCTGTTCTTCCTGGATCCAGTCATTAATTTTTCAACCATATTTATAGTCATTAAAAGTTAAATAGGTCAGAAAAGATTTAATGTATGTTCCGGACAAGCGTATAGAAAAAGTTTACAATGGAAACTTTGCAATATAGTTTTGCTTCTGAGTGTGATCCAGGTAAGGATTAGTCAGTTGTTTCCATTCAGGTGGATTATGCTGTACTGCTGCATTATTTAACAGACATAAGAATTTCACAATGAATAATTTAATTATTTGCTGAATACTTCACCCCAAGAAAAAAGGCACTTTAAGTTACTTCCTTACCTTGTTTTCTCTGCGTATGCATCTGTCACTAAAAAAATTCCAACCCTATGTTTTATTTTTGTACTACCCCGCACTTTATATTACACTAACACTTCTATTACTATGGCATCAATGTTTGCGTGCTATTTCAACAGGACCATCAAGTCACAAGCTTTTCTTCCAGCTGTTTATAGAACACTAAATGTTGCATCAAAAGTTTTAGCAACCTAATAGGGCTTCCCACCGAACCTGTGCTACTACAAGTTACATTACAAAATTAAAAATCTTCTGATTATAGTCATTTTCATGCTTCATGAGCCCAAGGAAGTACTTGATCTCTATTTATTATTATAGGATTAGCAAGAACATACAACTGGGGGAAATTGCACAGCTGCAAGATAACAGTTAAATAGCAGTTCTGTTGAAAAGCATTTGGGGTTACTGTGCATTAGAAGCCGATTATGATACAATATTGCCATGCTGTTGGAAAAACGTCAGTCTTCAAACTAGGGTAAATAAACAGCAGCATAACTTGCAGAACGCTTAAACTATGCTTCTGCACTATCCACTCTTAGCATTTCCTTAGCTGAAGACCTTGATCAGCTTTTGGACGTTGAAAGGTATGGATCAAAACTGGGAAGAGAGTAGAAGGAAGGAGCAACTAGATTAGAACTCTAAGTATATGGAACAAAAAGAAAAAATGAAAGAAGAGAAGAGCTGACACAGGTGTAGTTGTTTCTGCTTTGAGATTTCTTTCAGCATTATGATTCTAAGAAAACAAATAGAAGAAAGATAATTTTGCCAAGCAGTTTTAAAACATGCATGTAAAAGGTCTGCTATGCCTTTTGCAGAAAGTAATTAGTAGTTTTTGAAATAATGCAGAACTTTTCCAGGAGAAAAACAGATTGTAAACATGAAATCCTCCTTAATCCAATGAACTCTGCCACTCTTCAATAGATCAATGGGGGAAACAGACTTATTTGTATTTTCACAACGACACATAGAGTTTCTGGCAGTATGAAGTGGGACGAGAACTACTTTGCTCAGAACAGTCTCCTGCCATACACCTAAACCACTTTGTTGGCAACCCTATTAAAATCTACATTTCCCAGGGGACCACCTTTCTTGTTACTGGTTTATAGTCAGTAAGCATGACTGTAAATTTTTTTAGTTCCTAAGGAAAGTCAACAAATCACAGTAGACTGATGGAAGCTAGTCAGAGAAGTGGTCAAAAGATGGTGAGACTTGCCAGATAATTTTAGTGAAGTTTTAGCGGTGGGCTTTGTTTGCTCAAACCAGTTTCTGTCTCTCTCATCCAATATCTTTGTTTCTTCACATTCTCACAGTGTTGTTATTTGCTAAAATTACCAGTTTCTTTTGTATTTTTTAAAGCCACATTAACAGAAAACAGAAATACAGGTGACCACCTCAGTAACTTTTTTTATGGTGTTCAGTGTTTACTCCTTGTTAATTGATGAAAGTAAGGTGGATCTTTAGTGAAATTTCTGTAATATTAAATATCACAGAGATATTCTTCTCCTCCCGTGCGGGAAAACCTATGAACAATGTAGATGTATCAAAACACCTATCTGAAGTGTAAACTGTTTTCATTCTTACAGCCAAGCACAGATTACGCCTAAAAAATCCTAGAACATTGGTACATAGAGAAATGTGAGTTGCTGATAATCTAAGGCTTATAAGTGGATGGAGGGAAATGAAATGTACACCAATTGCTGAAGCATGTGTATACATGTAGCAGTCATTTATATCATTATCCTATCATTAGCTGGGACAGTGCTACTGTTTAATTTAATGATATCTCAAGTGTCTGAGAGAGAGAGAGCATACACAAGTGCATCTGCAAAAAAGCATCTCACTCCTGCATCTGCGATAGCTTTTATTTGATGTTATAAAAACAAGTAGAACATTTCAGCAAAATATTTATCCTCCTTCCATTTACTACCATACCTTCTTACTAGTAGCACCTCTGTTCAATTCTATAAAAAATCCCTTCACTATTTTGAGAGAACCCAACTGTAGCCTTGAAATACTTAGTGCTATTTCATCAAGTGCAGATAATAAATAAATAAATAAATAAATAAATAAATAAATAGAAATAAGTTTATGAGTTCAACCTAAAATTGAGTTTAGAGTTTACAATCAAAACCAATTATGAACGTGTCCACAACTTGGAAGGCAATTCTAATAGCAACTGCTCTCACTCTTGTCTTTTATAATGGTCAGTGGCTGTAAACAAGTGAACATGACCACATCCCAAAACAGATCTGATAACCTCTGGTGATAACTGAGTGATGTCCATGCAGTGATTTCGCAGTTTCAGCATTTGACAGGAAATTTTTATCGCTCTATTATAACATATCCTATGGGTGTGGAAAATGCACTTTGCCTCATGAACTTGCAGATCCCTTGAGCACAGCTTTGCAGCACTTTATATTCTCCTGAAATTCTGCTCTCTATATTTAATATAAACTTATATTATTAGTTGACTCCCCTAACTCTAAATTCAACAGCTGGGCTTACTTCCCTACGACTTACTTCCCTATGTGTTTTGGTTGTCTTTACATGTGTGTGTTTAAATACATATCCAAGTATCTGTTTACACATGTATTTGTAATGTGGTGGTTTTGATTAGCCCCCCACATGCGCTCGTTTTACGCATTTACTTCCCTGTGGGAATGAAGCTCTAAAACTTTGGCTCAGAAGGAACAGCAAAACTAAGCTAAGCTATTGATACAAATATATTCAAGTGTCTAGTGATTTTTAAGATCCCATACATTGTATATTTTTGCTTTTCTTTGCTATATAGCCTTCTGCTGTTGTTTGAGTTGAGCTTCCCAGCAGTTTTTGTACACTGTACTGTCCACAAGAATTTTTCCTGGGAGGCCAAATTTGGGAACATCTTTTGGAAGAGGTTATAATGGCAGCTTCAAAAGGAAAGGAAAGTGTTGGGTTTCAAGGCTCATTTTGCAATCTCCAATCTTCACTTCATCGCATCATGAGGCATAGGTTTAAGTACCAGATCTAAGGACTTACGTATGAGTTTTGTTCTGAAGTGTTCTAATTTCTGGAACTGGAGGGTGGGCTGACTGTCCCTGGAGCAAACCATTCCCATCATGTCTTTTTTTCCTGTGTGGAGCTGGATGGCCTGAGATCAGCTTGGGCCAAGGAAGGAGAGGCAACAGTGGGAATCTTCGTAACATCTCTGAGAGATACTAAATGCCCCAACAAACTACTTAACAGGAAAGCACAGTTCTTTTTTCCCTCTTTTTTCCCCCCTTGACAATTCTCGCAGCTGAATTCTCTCCCTAAAATATGAGATAAAAGAGGCTACAGGTCCCTCACAAGTAGTAACAGAGTGAAGGGATGGTCTATGCAAACTAATCTACCTAAGCATCCAGTCATTCCTAGAATCATGTATCTAATAAATAGCAGTGAAAAAGAACACCTCCAGCACCAGAATTCCCACTAGACCCATGACATTGGTATTCAGCACTTGTGAGACTGCACCTGAAGAACTATGCTTGGTTTTGTGCCACCTCCGTGACCAGAGAGAGAGGATACAAAGAAGACGGAGCCAGACTCTTGGAGGTGGACAGTGTTATGATGTGAAACAAAGGACCAAAGTCAGAACACAGGAAATTCTAATTAGATATTGGAAAAATATTTTACCATGGAGTGGTCAAATACTGGAACAGTTTGTCCAGGTAGGCTGTGGAAGCTCCATCCTGACGAGTGTTCAGGACTGAGCTGGACACAGCCCTGGGCAACCTGTTGTGAATAAACCTGCTCTGAGCAGTGTTTGGACCAAGCAACCTCCAGAGGCCCCTTCCAACCTAAATCACTCTATGATTCCATAATTCTCTGATGCTACATTTCTTTATTTTCTCTTTGGCCTCTTCACTTTTAGATGCACATACTGAGTTAACTGAGCATGTGAACTTATCATCAGTCTGCAGTTATTTTTCTTTAAGGTACTACAAGACACTCAGAAACTATGGTGAAAAAACTGTAGTGTAGTACTGTAACACAGACCTATTTAAAATAACTGGAATTAGGCAGGCACTTATGTGTAATAGTAGCAACATTATTAAGCTAAGTGGCTAGTTTGAAATCTACGCAGCAGGACACTCTGATTGGGAAGACACAGGGCAGGGGACACATACAGCTGAAAAGAATTTCGGGAACGAACAACAGTGGGCATCTCCTAGCTATTAGTAACTGACAGATACTGCTTCCCTCCTGTAACCCTTGCTATACATAACTTAAGGCCTTAACACATCAAGGAAGAGATGTACATAACAGGACTGCTGCATTTAAAATAAACATTAACAGAATTTAATATCTTACCTACACATTATCGATCCTATTAGCAAATATTATTACCACCTTTAAATATGCAGTATAAACAAGCATCACTAGATGTAGTTGGTTTAGATTACCAAAAAAGCTTTGCATTTGATCCAGATATGGTGGTGATTCACTATATTACCAAATAAAGAACGCTTGTTCTTAGAAATAATCTACATTCTTGTTTACAAGAATAAACAGTTCTAGCAATGCTCTTCTTTTCTAGAGCTGCACTATACCTCATACTGGTTAAGCTGGCAAAGGAAAGCTGACCTTCTTCATGTCGGCACGTATCAACCTTCTTTCAAAGTGACATGGAGCGGGGTTTGTCTGCCACCCTTTCTTCATTAAACTCTTGCCTTCCACTAGCAAAAAATTCAGTCTTGGAACTCATCCATCATAACAATCTATTTAGCAGTTGAATGGTTCTGCCTTGCTTTTGGACCTCTTCATTCCCAGCTTCCTCTCACATTTATGGTTTTAACACATCAATATAATCTCACAGGTTTTCCAGTCGCCTGCTAGCTCCAAAGTCTTCTCTAATGGAGGAACACCATGAAGTTAAAAAGACTTGACTCCATTTAAGATAACTTTTATAAGAAATTCACTAAGGTTCTTTCAGTGCTTTATGCAAGATTCCCATGTAAATTAGCCCTCATCTGTGCACCTGGTGTCCAAAGGAGAGATGTTTCGAACTGCAGCTGAGTTGCCACAGCACTGACACCATGGCTCTGTGTGTTCCTTCACACAGCCAGATCTTGGACAGACATCTCTATTAATACTTAAATAGTGTTGCTATATTACAAAATATTTTTAAAGTACTAAAAGAAAAACTGCAATACATAGTTCCCATTGAGAAATACATTAAACAGTTATGTTAATAATTTTAAGGTAGAACTTCACATGGCTATGTCTTTAACGAAAAGGGTTAAAGTCCTGATTAATCTCTATTCAATTATGATGGGCTTGTCCTGCTAAATTACCAGGTTTCTATACTCGTTAAACCAGGAAACTGACATCGTTCATTTGCAGCAAGATTCATATTAAAATAAATGTATTTGAATATGTGAATTTTAAAAGCTAGTATTTTTACAAACTGCAACAGCATGAAAATTAATGCTATTTGTGTTGCTCAGGTCACACAACTCTAACAATCCAAACATGTAAGCCTTTTGAAATAGACATGAAAATAAGGCCCTTACAGTCCCTTATTTAAAACATTTTACAATATGAGTTTCTTATTTAATTTATCTGTATGGATGACTCATAAAAAACTTTAATCCAACAATGTTTACTGAGTTGTAAAAATTATTTGTATCTTTGAGGGAGGGCTAGCATATGCCAGTTATTGTAACCTCTTGGGTGCCAGTACCGCTTGGTTGTAAACAAAGCAATAAAACACTGCCAGACAAGTAAACAACAAAATTCTTAATCAGAGACTGCTACTAAATTCCGAGAGCATTTTCTATTGGCCTGTAAGTCAGAAAACACTTCTCGCCTTAGGTTGTATGGAAGTAGTTAGGACAGAATAGACCAAGGGCAGCTTTTCACCAAGCAGGAGAACAGAGTGGGTTTGAGGATGGAAAGAAGGGTTAATTTTTTTGGAGCATACAAGAGTCTTTTGCCAAGATTTGCAAGGGCATCATTATTTTTCCAGGTGCTCTATTTGTAGCCACAGAAACCAAGCACTTATCTCTCTAAATGATTAGCGTCGTAGAGTAACCCAGACTTCAGAAAGTTGAGAAACTAATACGTAAAACTCCTTTCTTCTCCTAACAGAGAATAAAGCCTGTGGGCCACTGAAATACTACACTGCATTGAACCTTGGATGCTGTTTCGGTTTCTTAACCCTTTACTGAGTGGTGTAAGGACAAGATTGACACTTCAAGAACAAAGTGATGCTTTGGAGCAATCTCCACATGTATGCAATGCAGCGGTGTGTGCTGCCTGGTTAGATCTAATCACACACAAGGAATGTAAAGGGAGAGGAAGTAGACTTTTATGAGAGCAACAAATTTGAATGGCCACTTATCAAAGTACATTTTTAAAATAGACAGCATTAGGGAACAAGCACCAGGATTACTGGGTTGCAGAAGGCTCATTTTGCCTCACCTTTGTGCAGTTGCTTACGGATAAACACAAACAAAAAAACATTTTCACAAAGAAGCCTAGACCTGTACGTCACCTGAGATAAAATTTGCAGGAGACCTGTTGTAAAAAAAATGATGGTCTGGGAAACCTGATAAAAAGAAGTCTAAGGTCTAAGATATTAAGATTTATCTTAAGCATAGAATACCTTGGGAAATTCCATGACTAGTGGAATTGGGACCAATGGTATTTCCTGTCTATTTTTTCCAGTCTGAAATTTTGGTAGTGAAAAATAGAACACAGAAAGATGATATGGCAAGATGATTTAAATGACATATGACTAATAGCCTTTAAAATTGCGAAGTCTTTTTTAAAATGACTAAACTCTGAATACAGACCATACAATAGCGATAGTTATGTGAGAAGCAAATACAGTTACCTGAAATCATTGAATGTAACTAGAACATCAGTTCCATTTATTGCACTGAATGTTTTTGCACTATTGACTGGAAAATTATTTGAGTTGAAGTATTTATTTCCCATTTCCACTACTACTATTTATTATTACAAGGTACCTTTTATTCTCTGATCTAAAAAATCACTTTAACATAAACCTGTAGTGACTCTATTTGTGATTTTATTTTACACAAGAGAAAATGGTGCCAGAAAGAGATAAATCAATTTGCCCAAGACTACATAGTAAAAAAATAGCAAAAAAAAAAAAAAAAAATCACAGATAGTCCCAGCTGTCTTCTTGACTATTCTGGCTTTTGTATAGCTCTTGTGTATATGAATTCAAAGCACTTACCTTCTCGTTTGAAAATATACAAATAATCTTGACTTTCAAGAACAATACATCAGTCAATGCTTCTGATACATTGTTCTGTGTAATGAAATGCTGTTGTATTCCTTGAAGGAAATATAGCGGTGTACTAAATAAGTTGTGCATAAAGTTACTAATGATTATACGGAGCCAAAGTAAGCATTAAAATGGTTATAAACAATAGCTCATTTTCTGAACTACAGGTGCACTGTGTTTTTCAGCTAATTCAGTTTAGAATTTTTGCTGATTGATTTTGCCTTTTAAATGGTAACTCTCTTCAGTATGGGTAATAAAGATGTGCAAATCTGTTCTAACTCCGATTTTAACATGTCTAATTCCTTCTCCTCATTTCTTTTGAAAAAAATAGAACTGTTACATGTTTTTAAGTTTTCTACAAAACTTAAAATAGAAGAAACTTCAAAGTTGTGTGTTTGGCTTCATAACTGTTCCTTTACGGTTTTCACTGAGGTTTTAAGGATTAGGTGTATTGTCAGAGCAAAACAAAACAAATTCCAGAAAAACAATTCTATAGACATAATTTTTGAAGACTTGAGCCATTAATGTATAATACTATCCCCAATATATGATGTGTTTTCTGCACACTTCTATACACAATTTTTCCCACCCTCTCGTATTCAGAGTAATGTGGAGTTTTCTGAAAGACAAGCTTATCAACCTAGGCCATAATAAATCCATGGGTATCCATTAAGAAATGTTGTTCTGATGAACAGTTTAAATGCAGGAGAAATACTAAAAAGTCTTAAAATGAAAATGGAACTGAAATACTTCAAAAAGGACTGGTGTCTTTTTCAAAAGTATTGGGGTTTTTCGAAAGTTACTGGTTTCACAAGAACACTAAGAAGATATTTTGCTTTGCTTTCCTTGAAGAAAAGCAGTTGACCCAGAACTTGAAATGAAAGTCCTGGAAAGACCAGCCTTTTCTAACATTTTTTTAACATATTCGTGATGCAACTTGATACAGTTCACTTTGTGTTTCCATGTTATATCTGTTTGCTTCATTCAAAAGGTTTCACTGTGAGAATTTATTTTTGCTAAGAAAGCCATGGAAAGGTCAATTGTATTGAGCTTCTTCGCTACACTTTGCTTTAGTACTTCTAAAAAGGAGGCACACCTGAAGCATATTTATCAATGCCATAAAATTAAAATCAAACCCACTGACAACCCCCCTCAATTTTGAAGCAGCACGTCTTGTCAAAACGACACTGTTGCACTTACAAGAACAACAGAAGTTTAAAAAAAACCAAAATACTGTTCATAGAGAATTTAAAATTGGTATTTAAAGAGGCATCATGAGAAATGTAATTTAAAATGTTTTAAATGGCCCTAAACCCCTAACAAAAACCCAATATGTGCACTTTCCCTTCCCACCTTGACTTGTAATCCCCTTCAGTAACTCATCACTTACGGAATAATGCTGAATATACTCAAATCAATCATTACGAATTACAAAAATTGAACATCTTTACATCCAGAAAACAGAAATGCATTCAGTCGTAGAGATCGCAAACCCCAGATGCCTAGTGTTTTTCCTATGAAAGAAATAGGATTGTATTGAAAAGAGCATTAAATTGAACATTTGTTCAATTTTGAAGCATATGATTTGTTCTTTCAAATCTCACACAGTGAAAAATTTAACAACATCAACTTCAGACAAGCATGAGTTCACACAGGTGATACAAATGCGTAGCAACAGAATGGCTGCGTAAAAAACAAAGACATTAAAAGACAGATTTTCAAGATTACTGAAGTGAAAGCGTAGTTCTGATTTAGAATCGCTGAACCTTTTTTTATTTCTCAATTGTATACGAAGTTGAAATTAAGCCAACGTTAGGTAGAAATACAGCAGACACTGGCAGGGAATATTCAGGTACATCTTACTCAGATTTACGGCCAAGGCTGCATAATAAAGAATACAGCCTGTAACACAGAAGCACACAAAGCGATCTTCGTTCAGAAAGGACTCTGTTATTTATTCACCGAGCATACCATGCCGTAAAAATCTGATTATCCAGGAAATCAAAGACCTGCAGAGTAACCGAGTGTTAAGTACCGCCAGTCTGCCCACCGTTCTCCCCACAAGTCCTTTATTCACCATGTCTGCTTAATATTCAAATACAGCCGTGCGGCTTTCCGCTACAAGGAAGCGGTTCCAGCTACTAAAAACGAGCAGACCTCAATCGATCAGGCACAACGTCCTGCCGGTTTTGACCGAGAATTTGATTTTAAAGCAGATGCTGCCGATAAGCCATGAAGGGCGAACCAGGCAGCGGCGAGCGACGCGCCGCAGCAGCCCCACAGCCCGCCGAGCGGGGAACAATGGACTGGAGGCGGCGGACTCCTCCCTCCGGCTAGGGAACCATTAGCCCCTGCTCCCGGCTCAGCCCGATCCAGCCGGCGGGACCCCGGCCCTGCGCTCGCCCGGCCGTCTCCCACCTCCCACAGCCCTCCCGGTCCCAACTTTGTGGCGAACCGCGCACGAACGCCGCCCTTCCCGCCCGGCACCGGCGCTGC
>Ga0181612_169587_pt1 | contig 16347 bp, 8 predicted proteins | sample HoacroProtozoa21_FD_119630 | JGI IMG/M metagenome (GOLD analysis project Ga0181612, IMG submission 119630) | Hoatzin crop microbial communities from Cojedes, Venezuel. Combined Assembly of Gp0051906, Gp0051904, Gp0051908
AGTTTCCTTGGGGTTTTGCTGTGCCTTATTAAGAACAAGATTGTAACACACAGTGTGCAAAATGTCTTCTCTGTACAACAGTAATGTGGGCATCACAAAATCATTCTGCTATAAACTGTACTACGCTGAGAAATCATATACCGCAGAGGAATATGTGTGTGTATGTATATCCTCTCTATCTAAATATATAAGTAGAAGTAAATGTGTATACATGCATATACAGACACACAAATGTGTATATTATCTACATATACAAATACAGCTATCTATTATCTTTTACAGTTAGAAAGGAACAGGTTTGCCTTCAGGTATTTCAAGTTAATGATATGAAGCACCTCAGCTACACTATAACTGTTAAGCTGAATTTTGGTTTGCATTTTAATTACAAATTAGAAGAACGGTACATTAACTCTGTTTTGAGGATAAGATTAAAAAAGGCCCTGTTTATTAAGCTGTTACTGTGGTGATATTTGCAGCATACATTACATTTATAATTGACTTATTAAAACTTATACTCTGCAAATTATGGTGATAGTACCCACAGGCTAAAAAGTCATCAAAATATATAATGGCAATTTAAGAAGGTTTGTATCCACAAATGGGAATTTTTAACTGGTGTTCTCTTGTTCTAATGTTTTACTCACAGCTTTTGCAATATTCAAATATGTAGCTGAAATGCCACAAAGAGATATTGAAAGGGTTGCTGGGAGGAAGCATGACACAAAGAGACTCAGAAGAAGACATTGGGTGATAATACAAAAAAGAGCCAACATAGTGAAAAGTAAGACAGTATCTCAGGTAGCCTTTACTTCAAACTTAAAGGGAAGGTAGTATAGTCCACTGGATCATCTTTTACTCTGGGCTATGGGTAATATAGACTAATTCCTAGTACCCTGTCTTCATAAAAATGTGTCACTGTCTCCCTACCTATATTAGTAGAACAGTGGAGATTAAAACAATAAAGATTTCAACAAATTCAGAAACAAAGACCATAAAAATACCTGATCTTCTAATGAGATCTACTGAGCTGCTGAGGACTACCATAAAAATTTTGGTTCTCCTAACAAGTAGGCTCCAACAAAAGAGAAAACAAGGAGTGTGGTGATAAAACTCAGTTTGTCCAAGCTTTAACTTGGATTTCTTTGAGCATATTTAGGGGCAACCCAATGATGTGGGTGTTTTCCTTCTTGGTGGCACTGCACAAAGGGCATTCCTAGTTCAGAGACGGGGCTGAGGAGGTACCAGGCAAATAGGATGAGGGAAAACACAGTGCAAAGCTGTGAATGATGGCCCCAAAGCTGGGTTATCACATAACCCAAATGTATGACCACTGAACTTCACTCATTGCATCATTCATGATTCTGCAATGACTGTCTTCCTCTAGCTGGTCCCCAGCAGCTTGTCCACTTGAATAAGTAGCTAAAGATTTGTTGATCTGGAGCTACTGTCTCTTATCTTCTGGCAATCAGTAGTCGAGGTTTAAATTTAGATCTTGTTTGTGGAAATCATTGATAGAGATGAAAAAATGAGACACAAAATAGCTAATGTTCAGAAAAATTGTAAATAATTTTAAAGATAGTGAATTTTCCTAATGATAGGAATTCAGTACACTAAGACACAAAAAAACACCCCCACTCAGCTGGCAGAAACAATACAAGAATGTAAATGAGATCCAAATCCTTCTGGAGAGGCAACCAAAGGTCAGTCAGGACACCTTAACACACTGTCAAGAAAAATGAATCCTTCCTGTTTACTGTGTTGATCAGGTCTCCATCAGCTACAAAGGGAACTTAGGCACCTTGTTCAAATAAGGACATCCACATCACTACACTGTAAAAATCAAAATTTAGCTGCCTCAATATGGAGCTGAATCCCAGTTCGTCAGGGTAAGCAATTAATGTTTAGTTGGTAAAAAGTAGATAAAAAGAGTCGTATGCTACAGACCATGTCTAGAATCACAAAACTGGGAACTGAGTCAGGAGCTGAACCAATTCCCACTCTCACGACATTACAACAAATCTGCTCACCTCTCTCCTAACAGCTCAAGCACCGAGATTTAAAATACAGAGTGTCTTAGGCAAGAAGTTACAAATGCATCTGACACAGGTGCATTTAGATTGAGGCTTTCAAAGCCATCAAAGATAGCTTGTCATGAAACTGCACATTTCTGGGTCTCACTCCTCCTCTATGCTCCCAAAACTTCTCTTTTTTCTTCCTCAACTCAGAAAATAATCAGAAAGAAATACTGAAAAAGTTTCAGTAAATTTTTTCGACTGTAGGGTGTTGTTCAAGGCCTATCAGAAATATAACATGCTCTGAAACTCGACAGAGATATGACAAGGCTTAGGTATTCTGGGTCTTTCAGAGTCAAGAACATATTCTGAAATTATGTGACATTCACTTCACTGAGATGTTTACTGAATGTCACAGAATGTGGCAAGTCAAGTAACAAAATGCTGAGATAGATATGGTTCAAATACACAAGTAAAAACATTTTAGGTCTATTGAAAGAAGGTTAACATTTCACTCCGTATCCCACTTCTGAGTAAAACCCCAGAAAGACAGCAAAATCTTTAACTGTAAGGAAAATTGATAAAGCAAGCTGGAATACACATATCATATATATACACAAGAAAATAAATTAAAGTGGTCAAGGCCAGCTCTAGTTAAAGCAAAGGAGCCAGTTACCCAGAAGAAGTAGCTGGTCCCAGTAAGTGATAGTTGCAGTCCTGGAGTACTGTTTTCCTTAGAGATGTCTTGCTGATCATCCATTTGGACATTGAGCCGTTGACCACTACCCTCTGGCTGCAACTTTCCAACAGATTCCTTAGCCACCGAACAGTCCACTCATCAAATATGAATTTCTCCAATTTAGAGAGAAGGATGTTGTGAGGGACTGTGTCGCAGGCTATATAGGAAGGTTTAATACCAGTCTTGGCACAATCCTGATCTGCAGACTGCAGTTGTATTTTTCTCCTGTGGGAGATCTCATGGTTCTGTGTTCATTAAGTTATTAGTATCAGAGTAATGAACGCCGTGAGCTTTCAAATTTCCAGGATAATGAACTGCTCACAGCTTCTCCATTTGCTTCTTTATTACCTGTAGTGGCTATTCTTTGACTCTTGGCAGACTGAGAGGGAGAGGTATCTGGAACCAAGTCCTGTCCTTGGTTAAATGTAATCTGTCCATTGGCAGATTGTATTAACAGAGGCTCTGCTCTGAGATTTGTGAAAAAACGTTGATTCTGTAGTAAATTTGACTAACCACAGTGGGAAAACTACTACTGTTCTTAAATGTGGTTGCATACAAAATTGATTATGCTTGTGCATCTTCCACTGACATTTATGTTTATTACCTAACAAAAAATGTGGGTGTACCAAGGTTTATTTAGCTTTCAATGGCAGCTCTTTTGCTAGTGAATATGTATTAGACCACATGAATGCAGCAGAGTTAGTCATGAGTAATATGCTTATCATAATGTTGAAGGGATGAGAAAGGAAAAGCATGAAAACTTGCATTGAATAACTTTCATTATTTCAAATGCTGACTAATTTCTATGTTTTTTGTTGCCATTTATATCTGAGAGAAACTATTCAACATATATGAAATGTTAATCTTGACCAATTTAAGTGGTTGGCTGTGGATGACTTTTTTCTCCTAATTTTTTTATTAAAGATATTATCACAGAGAAAAAATGCATTCAAAAAAAAGACACAAGTAAAGAAAACATCAAAATATTTGCAATTTCAGTAGTTTCTGGTAGGATCTTTGCTAGGGACAGGTCTGGACAAGGTAAGTGCAAAGGTAAAAAAATGTTAAAAAATACAAGTCCAAAAGGCATCAAATATTTTTAATTGAGATTGGAAGTATTCCAAGTTTGACTTTCAAAATAGTCTTTGATTTACGGTAGTTCATGTTGGGCTCATGTTGTGCCTGCCAAAAATCCAAAGTAGATCAGAGCTTTTTTTGAAATAAACACAAGCTTAATCTGATGTAGGTATTTCAAAACTCCCACTGCTTTAGTTGTAACATCATCTGTTGCTGAATGATTTATAAATCATCCCTCTGCAGGAAAAATTCTGCAAGGCTGAGGGTGATATATTTTAATTTTGGGACACAGGGACATGTTTAAATTCCATAATACAATTGATGGAGACCCTCCACTGTTTTTAAAAGTGTTCGTGAAATGGATTATCCCCGTTTTCTTGCTGTCAGAGAAAACCAGAATCTGGAGTACAAGGGTGTGAAGGAGTGTTACTTCTTTGGTTTTTCACTGAGTAGAAAGGAGACAAAAGGTCAGAATTGCTAATAAACATTTTATTCTGCTTGATTTTCAACTGTATGTGAATGCAGTGCCTTTCTAAAAGAGGAAGCAAAAACCACCCAATTTTCCTTCTTTAGAAAAAAACATATTCATAACCTGGATTTGTTTACAACAAAGTAGTTCATTAGGAGGGATCATTTCATGTTGATGGGGTAGGATTTGTCTTTGGACAGAACAGGGGATACCCTGACATAGTGGCAAGGCCTGCGAGTGCTGCCCAGTCTTGTACTTCATCAGTGCTAGAAGCTGCAGACATGGTCTGGGACTGAGAGCATCAGCCAAAATTGAACTGGTCTGAATTACACAGCAGCTGAAGTACAGAAAAAATCTGCAGGATATGCGGATGAAATTACTAGCAGTATGAATTCTGGAGTAATTGTCATTGAATATCCAGAAAGGATGAAAGTTACCGTTTTTTTCCTCCCTCACATTACCTTCAGATGTTAAAAAACAATCCCTTTGATTTCCAGATTTCAGTACTGAAATTCAAGTACTGATTCCTAACTTAATCGTAACAGGACTATACGTTTAGTCATTGTGGACACATTCCCTGGACAAAAAGTTTCGGTGTAAATATTTTGGCAAAAGAACAAAGGTGGATAACAACAAGACATTTTACAGGCACTAGTTATCATTCTGAGTCTACAGCAAAAGCTGAACAGAAAAGCAAAGATTAACAAATTCTAAATGTTTCACAGAAAAATTTTAGACTCCAGCTTAAAGGTTTCTATTCTACAGAATGAATCTTTTCTCTCCTTAGACATACTTTCATTCTGTCCACAAAAGCAAACTGTCTTAATTCATACACACTTCATACCCATGTCTTAATTCATATACACTTTATACCTAGGTGAATATGGTCACTAACTTTTATTTTATTTTATTTTTTCAAATCAGAAGAATCGATCGATTAATTCCACAGGTAGATGGTGAGGATGTCTTGTGCAATTCTCCAAAAACATTACATAGATCACATTTACAGTGCTGCAAAGGTCTTCTCCGATATGTGTTGGGCCCCATGGATCAACATTACCAAAACTAGGGTTTTGTGATGGCAATCCTGAAAAATATCATAATCTGACCCTATGACACCATGTTGTTTAGATTAGCAGTTAGAGAGTGGAGAAGTGGTTTGCTTGTTAAACCTCTAAATAGCATATCGTTAAAACAAGAACCTCACTTCACACTTTGCATTTTAGTGCTTTACCAGTGTATTTTCTTTCTTTGACTCTGTTTTCAGTAAAACGCTGCTTTTAGCAGGCCTTTGTCAGACAGTTAGACAGACTGAAGAATTAGATGTCTTTCTGCTGGAAAGAGTTAATCATTCATCCCCAAAGAGCACGATGTATCCAATAATCAAATATTAAGCTCCCTAGCGTTACTTCAGGTGAAGCGGCAAGCATGCTAGGTTTTATTTTAATATGTTAATCTAGTAAAATGATGCAGTTTATTTTATATCTTAAGGGAGAGGTGCTGATACTATCTCAACTTTAGCTGCATCCTCACTTGCCTGTACAGATCAGTACTCCGATTTATCAGGGTGATGTTATTGGAAGTGGCAATTTATAATTTGAAAAGACAGCCTGGAGATTTTCTAAAAGCTTTGGCTTTTTTCTGAATACTGTGGAATTTCATTAATTATTATTATTTTAGCTATGAAAAGAGGATTTGCCCAAGGGCACTTTTGAGGCTCCTTAAAGATTATTTTCCTTCACGGAAGGCTGCCAAGATTTCAAATTTCTCTGTCAAGAGACTTGTCTTGTTTGGTGGGAGGTGGCTGGAGTGAGTGTAAACATTTAAACATTTGGGAAGGGGACCTCAAACATTGCTCTTTCTCTTTGAGGCCATTTTATCTCCCTGGAGCAGGGGTAGCTGTCACAAACTGTAGCCCACCAAACATCCCTCACTAAGGCTGCTTCTGCCTTTCCTTTGCACAGCACAGGGAAGGAGCTGGTGGCACAGCTCCCCAGGCAAGATATATTGAGCTCATGGCAGGGTGAGTCCTAGCAAGGTGGGATCCTTTCTAAGCTGGCATGTGCCAGAGCACATCTTTACTGCTCCAGAAAGTCCTTTCTGCAACACAGCCTGAGAAATAGGTGGAAAAGGGAATATTTCATATGAATATTGCAATCAAAAGCTGGGAATCACAGAGTCCCGGAGTCAGATAATGGTTGAAGTTGGCTGGACCTTTGGAGATCAACTTGTGCAACCTTCTTGCTCAAGCAGGATCACTTAGAGGCACTTGCACGGGGTCACGTACGTCCAGCTGGGCTTTTGAATATCTCCAGGCATGGAGACTCCACAATGCAAATCACCTTATAAAAATAGACATTATAATTAAGAAAGGCACACATACACCACACACATACAGAGCAAACAGGACCATGACCCTTTTGTCTTGTAAGCCCTTCAAAAAATTCCGAACTGATGAGCAAAATAGAAAGAAGCCCATCCCAGGGCTGCAAGTGACTCATTTGTCTAAAGCAGACAAGTCCTTGTGATGAGTCACTTTGTTTCGAAGCAAGTTTAAAAGTAGTTAAATAAAAGGTGAGGATACAGCATTTTAAAGCTCCCTCCTCTGCAGTAGTTAGGTAAAAGGAACATCAGCTTTAATTCTGAAGCCTCAAGGTGTAAGGCTGGTAATGCAGCATAATGTCTTGCTGTGATGGGAGGTTTCCACCCCCATATCAGCACCTGCTGGAAATGAAACATCTATGTGGATTGCTCCAGAAGGCCTATGTGCACATTACTGTAATCAATGCTCCACACCAAACAGCTGCAAATCGAACGAGATGCAAACTCCACTCCAACTACTCAGCACCATAATAAAGGGTGATAAGGATAGAAACAGCTCTGAGTGTTATGAAGAGAAAAACCTGACAAAGAGGGGTTACGAAAATAATCCAGAATAACTCTTCAATGCATAAAACTGTCCATTTATCTTTCTTCTGTAACGCACCTCAAATTTTGTTTTAAAGCTATGTGAGAAAATTTCTTTTTCTTTTATTCCAGGAAAGATCAGACTGAAGCAGCGAGATGATAGCTAAGGTTAACAAGTTATTTTATAAAATATATCAGAGGAATATCAGAAGGGGTCTTTCTTACTCAGACTTCAGATCTACATGTTAGCATCTCTGTTTACCCAGGATTTGCAGACCAGGCTATAGATCTTGGATACCATATTTGCTTTCACCCACAGATGTTTTCTGTATTCATGAGGAGGTCGAAGGTCAGAGGTACCCACAAAGTAGAGGGACAGCTGATGGCTGTTTCCCCATCAGCTAGCAGGGACTACATGGCTTTACAACAAATCCATGTCTGGAGTACTTAGAAAGGACATCAAGGAATAAATTTGGCCTTTAAAAGGAATTAAAAATTTTCAGCATCTGTACTTAATGACTTCTTCATGTATAACCGGTGAGAAAGTCTGGACCCTGAAGGGAGAATCTGTTCCCATATTATTCTTTATTTTTCCTGTTTCCTCATTCTTCTTTCTCCTCTAATTTCCCTCTTTTCTGTCTGTGATTTCTCTAGTCTTCCATCTGTGTTTCTCTCCCTGCAGCAGCTCCTAACTCATAGGCTCACCCTAGTCTCTCTACTGAAATGATCATCAGACGAAGAGATTTAGGGTATATGTAGAAACTTGAACATTTCTTCTGAATATCTTTTTATTTTGTTTTTGTTTTTCTTCAAAGTGAAAAAAAAGGGAAATCTGGCACAGAATTAAGTCATATTTTTTTCACAGAAATAAAATCAAGCAAAAATGTAAGGACCTGCATACAGCATATACCATGCTACATAAAGTGCCATGTGATTAGGAACATTGCTCAACAAATGATACAAGAGGACTCTATCTCTAGCAGTAAATAACAGCTGGACAGTTATCTGGACCTAAATCCAACTGTGACGATTTTACTGTATTCATGTTATTCAGCTCTCTCACTTTCCAGAACAGGGTGGCCACATACACACATAGGCAGCTCCTGGATTGAGGTGTATCTAAGATTCAGTAACGTTTACCTGGAGGTATAAGGGTATAATTCCAGACATTTGTGACCAGCTTTTAACCCAGTTGTATCTCTGATGGCCAAGGAGTTTGATGGATTTGGCATCTGGACTCTTCATATTTCTTTGTCTTCCAATTTTCTCCATTTTTGAGATATCATACAGACCAGGTGAGTCAAAAGGGGAAAAATGAGGAAAAGCTGCTAAGGTGGTTTGTTCCCTGGAAAAATTATTGAAGTGACATTTGAGCTATGACTAATTTATTTAGTACTCACAATTTAGTGAATTCTTTTGTCACTTCACCCATCATAAATAAAAGGAAAAAAAAAAAGAATCTTGTTTGATGCCTCAGGCGTGTTTTAGTTTGGTGTTCAGGTCAGTTCATTTCAGTGGTTAATTTTTAATGGTTCATTTAACATAACTGTTTAGACTTGAAAATATTTTCATATAAAACTTGTTTTTTGGGGGTCAGTTTCTGTCACCTCACAACATTTTAAGTCTCAGATGACAGATTAAACATCATTTAGAAAAGGTGGTCTTGTTTGTGCACTTGAATGGTACTCAACAGACTCAAGCTGAATTTCAGTCTCTGCTGCTGATTCTTTATGTGACCTTGGGCAAAACATTTAGGCTGCGTGTCCAAAGCATTTTGAGCACAAATGGTTTCACTCACAGAATCGCTTGCTCAGTTTTCATGGTTGCCACTCAGTATCCTTCCTGTGAAAGAAGGAAATAATAACTTTCTACTACTTGCCAAAATGAAACCCAGCAATGTCTAAGTTATCCAAAATCTTGCACTTCCTCTTAAAAAATACTATCTGATCGACAACATGTTTTTAAACCAAAGATAACGTTATGGTACAAGAAGGCTATTACTCACCTCTAAATCATAAATAGGAAAGAAGTCTTCCAGTGCTGATGGGCAATCTCTAATTTTTTCACAACTTCTGCCACCATTTTTTTGCTTCTTGCAGAAATAAAACTGCTGAGAAAGAAAGCATGCACAAACAGCATGCTTTCAAGCCCTCCAGTAGTTCTTCTCCTCCTCTCTATTTTTTCATTCATCCCAGTTGTGTCATCTTCCTCTGCTGCACCCCTCCAAAAGGCACCTCCTTTGCATACTTTCCTCAAAATGAAGTATGAGTTCACCCTATGCATGGCAACACTTGAGTCATTAGACTGACTTCTAACACAAAGGAAGCAAGAAAATTCTTATAGGAATAGGAATCAGTCTTCTTTTCCCTAAAGACAAGCCATTGAAAGGGTTTCCATAATCCCAAGTATTAGCTACATAGCAATTGTACTCCAAATGTCAGGTTCTCCTTCCAGCCCCTACTTCTCAGCCACCCAAAAGAGGAACCTTATTTTTCTAACTGTACCACAAATGACTGGGAGTAACAACACATTTCTTGGTGTGGAAAGGAAGGGTGCATGCCAGAAGAACAAAATTTACTTAGACTTTGCTGATTTACCTGAAGTAAGAATCTTTGTGTGATGCTTCTTGTCTAATCAGGACTATTTTATTAGCACTCACCAAAATTCAAACAGGTAGCAGTGGCCCTAAGAGCTTCAGTACTTGAGGCATGGTAAGTTCATTGTCTGGATAGATCCATTACAATGTCCTCCTCTGCTGCCTTTTATCCACACTCCCCTGTGGCTTTCTTTCTCCCCAAATAGTTGTACTACAGAGATAATTTCCATCAGTAATTTCACAGATGTCTAAGAAGATTGTTTACAGGAGGGACACAATCTAACATTTCGTTAAGTTTAGTCCAAAGTCAGTAAGAATTTATTGCTTATATGTTTCTTTCATATAATAAAGTATCGATCATTTCACCGAACTCAGGGCATTTTCATCTTCACAACTTTCATACTTTTTTCCAAAACAAACCCAAGCATGTAGAGCAATATTACTTCTGCATACTGTGTTTCTGAAAATAACTGGATGAAGCAATATATTAAAACCAGGATTATAGTGACCTAAAGGAGGATATTTTATCAATGGAAAATTATATTCCTATTGTCAATGTAAAGAGCAGAGAATAATTGACAATAGGAATATAATATATTACTTCCTTCAGTTATTCCATGCTCTTCAAATGAAGAGTACAGGTCTGTCTTTGAATAGGGATATATGTCTTTGGATAGGGATAAGAGTAAATAACTCATTCCTACAGACAGTATTATGAAGTCAGATTTACACCTAAACTCATACTCACAGGGATAAAATCCTTCACAATTTACACTTACAGTGGCAGGTTTCATAGAGCTCTGGCCTGCAGTCACCTTTAAAGTAGCTCACTTGGTTATTGGTCAAGCAGTCAAAAAGCATTAGAAATCATAACTTTCATAGAGTCATTTAGGTTTGAAATGACCCATACGATCATTGAGTACAATTATAAACCTAACACTGCCAAGCCCACCACTAAACCATGTCCCTAAGTGTCACATTTACCTACATTTCACTCAAAATTTCAGAGCCCTTTGGATTCAGATTTTCATGCGTTTTTTGCCTAGCTTATAGAATGCCAATCATTTAAAAGAAAAAAACAAAGCAGAACTTCTTCATACAAACTGTACAACTTTAGGAACAGTGACTCTGATTAAAACATTCCCAAATATTCTGAGATCATGACACTGCTGTGAAATACTGGAATATATCATAAAGTTATGATGTGATCCTGCAGCTGGAGGAGATAAATAATATTAATTAGAGGAGAGGACTTATGTTCTTCCCTCTTAGAAGACAGTTTTACCTCTTCTTCCTTGCTTTTCCTGTCTGTAAAATGGAGATAACATCATTCTTTTTCATAGGAATTGGGAGGCCAGGGCAAACCTTGGTTTAGCAGTAAAGATTTCAGGTTTCTCTCATGAGAACTGAGTTCTGCTTGTTTATAATTCCAGCATCTGCATGGTAACAGCCTTCGTTAACCCTCCCACACCTCCCATATTTCTTTTCCCTGTGAACTTTCCCTTTGTTATCCAAGTAGACTGTACATTTTTGAGGACAGGGCTTTGCTTTCAAGCTGTATTTGTGCAAGACTTAGCAAAAGGAGACTTCTGTTACATGCCAACTGTTATTCCTGGTGTTTGCAAAGTGCTTTAAAACCCTCTCAGGACACGTGATCGATGTGAAACATGGTGTAAGCATCGTAGAGAAATCCATGCTTTGCTATATGCGAATAGGCTGATTTCACTGCCATAAAAGGGACTCATAAGTCTGTTCAAAAATACTGAGCGCAAAGCAGTTTATTGATGCAGTGAGATAGCTAAAGATAGCTCCCAAATTTAAAAAAATAGATTTAAGCATAAAATTCAAAAACATCTATTTTGAGTGGGGCTTATTAGGCACTCTCAGCTTTTGCGATAGGCATTTTCTTCCCCAAGCAGCCTTCTCTGGCTTTAGTAATTTCAGAGTGAGCAGACGGTGCTTTCAGACAAGTCTCAGACTGTCCTTTGCCAGAACATCACTCTGCTTGTTTACTTTCTTCCAAAAGTGAGTCCGTGGCACTCTCCCATCCTGACGACTCTGTGCTGATTACACAGGAGTTGGTAGTTGGCAAATCACCTGACAATGAGTACGATGGCATTTTAGCATCAAGGCTTCCCACAGGAGACATTATACCTTCAAGGGGGAGATGCAGAAGGGGAAAGGGCGAAGCAGGGGAAGGAGGATGGATGCATAGTGGCAAGGTACCCAGGATGTCACTTACAGTCGGTTGGCCACAGTTGTCAGGGTTCACTTCCATTAAGCTTTGTGTCAGTTCAGAAACTTTACACATGAGGCTGTGTGAAGCGTTCTGCCACTGCTGACAGCCCGGGGCTAGCCCACAGTACCTATCTTGTCACTGGTTTTCCAGAAAACCTCTCTGAGAATTAGTTGCATATGTTGGCCAAGCTAACAGTAGGAGGCGAGGTTTAGTCTGTTGTTTCTCAGCTTGGAACTGGCTTCTTACTGTTATCATCATAATCGGTATTATTATTATTATTATTGTTATTATTATTGTTATTGTTATTAGTATTTGTTTTGTGGTGGGTCTTGGTTTGGGGTTTTAAGAGAAGGGGGATCGCCATAAAATACTGCAAGGCATAAGTAAATATTTAGTAACACGAGAAGAAAGGGATGGTGGCAATGAGGTGAGTTCTCATACCATGAAGAAAAGCTTTCTCTGCGGGCTTTTAACTAAGACTGTAAAAGAAGCATCAAAAGTGATTGTAAGAATGTGACGGGAGCTGTTCTGAGTCTGTATTTCATCTACCTTAAAATGCAAAAATCATTATCAAGAGCAACTCTGATAAATTCAGCTTGCATTCAAAGGGGAAGAGACTAGTTGCCATATTATTGCCAGGTACAGTGCTAAGGAACTGTAACTAATTTTTAAAAATCTGTATAACATTGTAGTATTTGCTCAATCAGGAATGATTACATAGTGGCTGTTCCCTCTTTTCCCCACTTTGTCACTGAGGAAATATGGTTGGGATAGACCTTTCTAGACCCTGCCCAAATATTAAGACACTATCCTTGCTGTGAAAAATATGCTCAGACTCTTTGTGGAAACGGAGCCTGGGGATGCCAAACTGAACTTTATGTGATGTCCAAGCGTCAAGATCTGTGCTCACACTAAACACCAACCATCTTCCCCCTGCTTTTGCTTTGTTTATTCCTTTGCTAATACAAAAACTAGGAAAAAGATAGGACGAAGGCAGGAAAACATATGTACCTTTAGAACACAAACCTGAGACCTGGAAGTGCTGGATTTGAGTTTGAGAGCTGGCCCAGACAAGAAGAGCAAATGCATGTATGTATAATAAAAAAGATATTTATCTCCCAGTGGATCAGAGGAAGTTAAGTATGTGCCTGAGCTCTTTGCAGAAAGGGGGTCTGACACTGGCTCATTCCATGCCTTTAAAAATATATGTCTCTGATCTACGCTTCTTCATTTTCCTTGGCTGGTAATAACCACTTAATATTTATGGATCACGCTGAAAACAATTTTTTCTCTGATTATAAACCTCAGGGTGCAAACTTTGTCTCCATCTCTGATCTCTGCCTTACATCTCACCAGTCAGGCTGTTTGTGTTTAACAAGTGAATAATGAGGCTGGCAAAAACAAAGTCAAAGCTTTTTTTTTTTTTTTTGTAATATCACATTTTCATAAGCCAATTCCCTGCTCCTAGGAAATATTTCTGTTGCTCTTCTCTGAAAAGCAAACACATTTTTTTATTTTAAGTTGCTCTTTTAGGTTTCATATCCCAGGCCTCTTTATCTTCCCTTCCTCAGGCTTCCTTTTTGAGTTGCAAAAAAGGAAAAAGGGCAGGAAAGGAAAAGAGAGAAAATGAAAGCTGAAAACTTCCCAGCCAAATGTTTTCAAAACATAACATTTATACACTGAACATAACTTTCCTTCTTCTTGAAGTCCTAGCCTAGCTTCTTTAAACTTCCTGGCAGTGTAATTGCTCAAAAGCCATTACCTTCAATAGCTTTGTTTATCGGTTGAGTATTGACACCCATCTGGGGACACTGATGCACGTACCTGGTGGGAAAGCAATCCTTCTACCAGTGTTACTGCACTCAGGGGTGCACAGTGAGGAGAAGGAGACCCAGCATTGCTCCAGTATGGAGCTGGCTCCCTGCCCTGTCTGCCTCCCTCTCCCTTTCCCACTCACTAAAGCACTGAGGAACCACAATAAATTTAGGGTCAATACCTTTATACCTTGACTGTGATTCAGTCTTGTTGGGTTTCTTTCTTCATGCGAAGGGCAGCCCTTCCTCTAGGTTTGCACAATGAATAATAGAGTGAATGTCTTCGGGTGGTAATCTTCTGACCTTGTGATCTTTAAGGTTTTAGTTATACTAGCAAATAAATTGGGCCAGGAACTGCTCTCTTGGGTCCTGCTGGGAAGGTTTGGTTCCCATCCCTGCATACAGCCAAACTCTCAGCCTCAAAAACAGGTCAGATGCCTCCGGCCTGCCTTTTGGGAATGGTTGCTACTCTTTGCTGACCCTGGCCTGTGCCCTGGCTGTGCTGATAACCTCACAGTGTGGATGATCAGACAAGGAGCCTGTGCCCTCACCTTGTTTATACAATAAATCATAGCCTAAGAGTCTACTGAAGATTGTCTCCATGGTGAAGGAGGAGAACAGATATTTCCAACGTGGGGCTCATTCCTCCTGTTTTTAGGTTGGTGTTTTAGGGTGGGATGGTCTGAGGCAAAATATCCCGGTCCCCATCTGTCAGTAGCTTGTTGCTAGGCTTTGTGTTTAGTGCAGACATATGCTTCCTTTCTGTAATCAGTGGAGAAAAGTATGGGAAAACTCTCCCAAGCTTGAGAGAATCAATCTTAAAACAAAAATACTGCGTTACTTGTATTGAATTACTTTCTGAAAGTTGCTTAGTCGGTATTAAAATATCCTAAGTGCTCAGTTTTCAAATAAGTGAGGTTAGGAAGATGTATCCCACCTGTCAAGAGCTGCTTTAATGTCTTTGCTAAAAAACATGGACTGTTCAGTCATGAACCAGCACTTTTACAGACACGGAGGCAAAATTTGTCATAAGGAGACATCCACCCAGTGACATCTAAGCTCTCTGCAACCAAAAGTGAGAAAGGGGCACTCCTGGAGTACATTTATCACCCTGCAGAAGATATATGAGACATGTCAGATGAGTTATCCTCTAGCAGTTCTTCTTTTTCTTTTTTTAAGCAACAGCCAAAATTACCTCTACTCAAATAGAAGGCTTTACTTTTAGATACCTAGTATTGGATGACACGAATCTTGCTTAGAAAGTCTGTGCTATCCCAAGTTGACTACAGCATTCCAAAATTTTTGTAATCAGGTAGTGCTTGTGTACAAACTACATAGAATATGTATATAATCAGAACAAAAAAGACATCTCCAACTCATTTGATTGAAAAGATCAAACATTTACAAATATATCACCCTGTTTTGAACTGCAAATCCTGGGGAATGGCTGAACTTTACAGACGACCATGAATCAGTTTGCAAGTAAGTCTGTTATTCTCTACTTTCCTCTGGGATTGTGCCATTGCATGTCTAAATGAAAGATCGTTTCTTCTGAGGAAAGTGTCAAGCTGCACTGCAATTTTCCAACATGAAAGAATTCCAGTGAAAATCTAAATAGGGGATAGACCCAGGTGTTCTAATGTCTCCTTATGTCTCAAATACATACTGTATCTCAAAGAAGGAGAATGAAGACATGCAGACAAAGTCTAGATGTTAGATAAATGAAGATCCACCATGAAAAAAATGTGCATGCATGGAGTCTGTCAGTTTTAGAAAGGCTGAGAGAGATGTCAAACATACAGACAGATACATATCTGAACCATGGTATGTTGGTGTGACATTATATATCACGGTGTGACACATGGAAAATAAGGAGCTGCCTGGTGACAGCCAACATGGTTTCACTCAGGACAAGTCATGCCTGACAGATTTGGTGGCCTGCCACAACAGGGTTACAGCATTAGTGGGTAAGGAAAGAGCAACTGATGTCATCTACCTGGACTTGAGCAAAGCATTTGACACTGTCCCACATGACATCCTTGTCTCCAAATGGGAGAGACAGGGATTCGATGGATGGACCACTTGGTGGATAAGGAGTTGGCTGGATGGTCGCACTCAAAAAGTTGCAGTCAACGGCGCAATGTCTAAGTGAAGAACAATGACAAGTGGCATTCCTCAGGGGTCAGTACTGGGACTGATGCTCTTTAACATCTTTGCTGGTTACATGGACAGTGGGATTGAATGCAGTCTCAGCAAGTTTGGTGACAAATGGCCGGTGCAAACTTTGTGAAGTTCAACAAGGCCAAGTGTGAGGTCCTGCACATAGGTCAGGGCAATGCCAAGCACAGATACAGGCTGGGTGGAGAATGGATTGAGGGCAGTCCAGAGGAGAAAGACTTGGAGGTGCTGGTTGACAAGAAACTCAACGTGACCCAGCAATGTGCTCTCACAGCCCAGAAAGCTAAGCATACCCTGGGCTGCATCCCCATCAGCG
>Ga0181612_116665_pt1 | contig 16346 bp, 26 predicted proteins | sample HoacroProtozoa21_FD_119630 | JGI IMG/M metagenome (GOLD analysis project Ga0181612, IMG submission 119630) | Hoatzin crop microbial communities from Cojedes, Venezuel. Combined Assembly of Gp0051906, Gp0051904, Gp0051908
ATCCCATCGGCTCTCTTTTCCGTAAAGCAGAAGGCATCCTCACGCCCACCCGCAGGTACCTCTGCCTGCCCGGGTGGGTGCTCTGCTTCCAGCCAGGTTTGGGAGCTCCACAAGGAATGTGCATGGGCTTGCTCTGCAGAGGGCTTGGCTACCCAGCTGACATACCCTCCTGGCTGGGTTGAACCTGCTCCTTGTGGCTGCGTCTCAGGGTGCTCTGAACCGCTGCTCGCTTCTGCTTCACCGTGTTCAGTTCCCCTTCCAGCCTGTGAGCAGAGAGGAGCGGCGTCAGCCATCACGATGGGAAACTGCGGTGCAGAGCAAGCCCTGACAGAGCCTGGCCCAGCAGCAGCTCTGTGCCTCTGCCGGGGAAGGCGCTCCCAAAGGCAGGGGCAGGCTGGGAGCCCGTAGCCAGCTGAGTTCAGAGATGTCCCTTAGGAAAGGGGACAGCAGCAAGAGCAGCCGGTTGCTTCAAGCAGCTGATTTCTCCCAATAGAGCCAGTGTTTCCCAGCTCTCTGCTCTCAATTCTCATCAACTAGATGCTAACAAAGCTGGAAATTTATTTCATACCACTGCAGCGCTTCACAGGAAGCGAGTACAAGTAGCTGCTTCTGTGGCTGCAGCCCTGGAAACACCAAGTCCGATTTGTAAGGACGGTTCCCTTCTAATGAAACTCATGGTGGCATCAGCAGGAGCTGGAAGGACCAAAAAAGTCTCTGGGTGAGAAAAGACTAACGGAACCAAGAGGAGGGGCCTTTGAATGACCAGGCTAGTTCACATCCCTGCTATGAACTGCTGCTCCAACTAAACACCGTGACCTAAAACCAGCAAGTCCCAGCTTGCCTGGCTGTTGTCAGACAAGGGCTGTCCCTCTGCAGCACCAGGACATAGCTCCGTGCAGAGGGACTGAATGGTGGAACGGGCTGGGAAAAACAAAGACAGCATTTCTGCCTGTAGGAAGCGAGGAAAACTCTGGGAAAGGAAACAAGCTGCCCGATGTGGCCTGAAAAGGGGAAGAGTCTTCCAGACATCACCTGCAGAGCTCTTGCCCAGGAGAACATTGCAAATTTTTTCTTTTGTGTTTTAAAACATGCATAAAACCCATAAATCCAAAGGATTCAGTAACGTGGGATGTGTGAAGAGGGGTACAGACTCAGAAAGAGCAACACAATGAAGAATCCTGCCTGTGTTAGTGGGCGTCCCATCACAGACGTGCCCACATAACTCTGAATCTGGGCTGTAGGCCTCTCCACAGCACTTGAGCAGCACTGATTTATTCAAGTACCCAGGGACACGATTAAAAAGGTAGTGCTGAAGGTCCTGTGGGAACCACAGGATCTGGCTGAGCAAACAGCAGTAGACAACACAGTGGTTCAAGAAACATTTCTCAATCTCCAGCAGGGTCTGGCTGAGGGGAGATACCATGGATAACTCTGTCCTGCTTGGCAAGTCCCAAGCTCCGGACTGATTCTGCAATGAATTTAGTCAAACCTATGCAAGTCACATGTTTGGATGAAGAAATCAAGCCTGACTGCCAGAAAACTCCTTGGCAGCAAGGTCCGTGCAGCATGCAGTGCTGTCGAGGAATGGCAGGAACCTGGATGAGATACTTGGGTGCAGGGCACAATCCCTCTCCAGGAGGGATTTTGTATTAGACTGTCAAGGGGTCTGTTCCCAGCTGCTATTCCTCTGCAGCTGAGGCAGTCAGGCTGGCTATGACCTAAAAGCAAGTCTGAACATCTCTCTGGTCAAGCTCTCCACTGCAGACTCACCTATTGACCTTGTCTATGGACTCGGGATCTGGCGGAGGAATGGAGAAGCAAGCAGAAGGTGCCTCCTGGATCACACCAGTGCTGCTCTGCACCACCCACATCTCTGGGTTGCTGTTGTCCTTCAGAGTGTACTTGTCACCTCTTGTCAGCTGGACCTGGGACAAAGACACAAAATCCAGCGAAAGGCTTGATTTTCTGACACTAGGCCAGTTCCTCCCACCATGGAACCAAGATCCAGAACAAGCAAAGAAGAATCCAGTTGCCTGCCTCTTCTGAAAGTGTCGCTAGTCAAGTCCTCACCTCCCCAGCATCCCAGTCACAGAGAGTGTCCAAGGTGAGGGTCTGGGAGGGACACAACCTGCGCAGTTTCAGTGGGCTGATCTCTTTGCTCCTTCTCTTCAGGTCAGTGATGCTCTTCTCTGCCTGCTTCACTGCCTTCTCCTCGTTCTAGACAAAACAGGGAAGACACTGATTGTGACCAAACTTGGGTGAGAAGGAAACAGAGGGGCTCACACTACAGAGGGGTACGCTGGGGCCAGTTGTCCACCCTTGTATGGTCACTGCTGGGATGGAGTCAGAAGTGTCTCCATTCTTGGCCCCTCTGTGTCCCTTCTCCCCCTTTTCATTGTCAATGTTCTCCCTGGTTTCCTTCACTCACAGCAGATCTACCCATGAAGGCACAGCCTGAGTTAACCTTAGGTGATCCCATACTGCCATACTAAACCTCATGGAGAAGCTGTTCTCCTCAGAAATGGCATAGAGACCTGTCAAGAGGTGGCCGCATTCCAGTGTCAGAAGGTACCAAGATCCCGGCACCTCTTGGGAGTGAAATGTATTGCATGCATGGGAAGATACCGCATTGAACTTGTCCCCTCCCTCTCTCCCGGGCAAACGTTCCTTTCCTATCTGCATCTTGCCCCTGAGGTCAGATTTCTTTATTCCCTCCCTCAGCTGGTGAGAACGCTGAGGAGATGGGAGGACCTTTCCCTGCTGTTTGGATGTCAGCAGCCCACGCTCTCTGCAGGGCCTCTAATCCAAGTGTCTCACCACACAGCTCCTCCCTGCGCTTCTCCTTTACTCTGATGGTGACCTGAGGCCTGACTGTGTGTTATTGACGGGGACACCAGTGCCTTCCCAGGGGTCACTGCCCCAAAGTGTGAGCAGCATGGACCTTCTGGGGCTACAGGGACTGAGCAGCCATGGGCTTCCCCCTCCTAGCACAGAGCTGGGATGAGCTGTCCCGGTGGGGTTATTTACCCACCTCTTTCCCCACTGTTATTTATGGGGGAGGTTGTAACGTTTGGTCTGCCGCGTAAGTTTGGCAGTGCCACCAGCCCTGAAGACCTCACCTCCAGCTGAAGCAGCAGGTCTGACACCACCCCGGGGCTGTCTTTGTTGAACTTGCTGTACTTGGTGTCCAGGTCAGAGTTCATCTTCTTCAGTGAGCAGCTCACAGCCTCAGCATCGTCCTGGAACTGGAGGCGTGGGTAGGAAAACAGTCAGGGATGGGAGAACATTACTGTTTCCAAGTCCAGTGAGGTTGCTCAGTTCCCGGTGTCTCTCCCACAGTCTGTCTGGGGCTCACAAGACCCTACAGACCACCCTCAGAGTGTGTGCTTAGATAAGGACCCTCCATTGCCTGAGCCACAGGCAAATAATCCCAATCAACAGACAAGTCCCAGGTAACGACAGAGAGCAAACCCTCCCCTGGCCCTCCTCTCCAAGCTGGCACGCTGACCGGTCCCCACAACGGGCTGATCAGACGAGCTGGGAGCCAGTCCTTCACTGCAGCACTGAAGGACCGTGTTTTGAGGGGCATTTCCCCAAAACACCCTGACTAGCTGCAAGCAAAGGATCTCCTATCCTCATTCCTTTGCTGGCTCTGTTTCCAGAGCCCAGGCTTCCCACTCCAGTCTGACCCATGGCCTGTGTGCTGCTCATTGCTTTTTACCTTCTTGTAGCTCTCCACGCTTTTCAGTTGACTCTCCTGGCAAATGCAGAGATTCAGGAAATTCTGCCACTCGTTCTTCAAGGCTTCCTGGTGAGCCTGTGGTGGGAGAGAGCACGACTCAGTAGACTCCAGCTAGTCCTACCTCCCCCACCAGCAGTCTCCTTTCCCCAGAAGTCCCAGAGATCAGACAAAGAGCAAAGACCGCTGTTGAGTGGAGGCAAAGCTATTTGCAGGCATTGCCTGATGCTGAGCCTGAGCAAGGGCACGGCTCCACGAGGACCCGGCTCATACACAGCAGCCACCATTTCTCGAGTGGTCTCAGCTCCAGGGGTGTGGGGGGGCTGTGAGCCCACCTCAGCTTGCCACTGCATCTGCAGCCTTGGAAATACAGCATTGGAGGCTGGGAGCTCGTTTCACCTGGAAGAGGTCATGATGCATCACAGCTGGAATTTCACAGCAGCTTGAATGTGGCTGCATTGACCACACGTCTGAGCACCAGAGCAGAGCTGGTCCCAGCACACAGATGTTAGCCACTATCACCTGGATATTTTGGAAGGGATGAAGACCCTGCGCTGTCCCCAGCCTCCCCATGAGGCTGGAGCAGGCAGAAAGATGCTGCAGTACAGTTGGTGCAGTGTAGGAGGAAAGAGTAATATAGCAGCTCTGCAGTAGAGGGGAAGAGGTCTCTACCAAACTGTCTCCTGGCTCTTCATGCACAAATTATGAAAAGCATTCTCATTCTTTTACAGGGTTTGCGAGAAGACCCTCTTTCTCTACCTGGATAGGCTTGACAGCAGGGTGCTTTAGCTCAATCATCCTATCCCCGTCATCCTGAAGATGGTTCACAAGCTCCTCCTGGTTGAGCAGCTCTTTGGACTTGAAGTCCTGAAAGGAAAGAGAAACTTCATGGCAGTGGGAGCATGCAGGGAGCGCAGAGCGGTCTCCTGGGGCACCAAACCCCACGTAGCAGAGAAAAGGCTCCCAAAGCACAGACATTCTTGTTTGTTTGTTTTTCAAAAAAGAAGGGGCTAGGCAAAGCTAAAACAAATTAGACACGCTTGGGCCTCAGAAAGCATAAGGGCATTCATTCAAAGAGCATTTTCCTAAGCAATTATCCCTCTCTCCTTCCTGGTCCCAGCATGTAGCTGTCACTGGGTGTTGTACTTTGCACATTGAAGCTGACATGACGCTGAGCCCACCCCTCCCCTCTGACCACTGAGCCTCACTGACAGCTCTGTAATGTATGATCCCACATGCCAGCTCAGGGGACAGGAGGGGACAACACAGAGTGGCTCATCCTTAACTCCAGTGTGGATCCAGAGCGTCTCTTCCACCTCTGTTTCTGTGCCCAGTGCTATCGGGCTGCCCTGGGAAAGCACCAGGCTCAGGGCTGGTGGTGGATGTCTAGGAGGCTGGGATCCACCCCGCACATCTCCTGCCCCAACAGCAGGACAAGCTACCACCCCCAAGAGCTCACCTCGTACTCCCGACGCACGCTCTGGACGTCCATCATTTGGTCACTCCAGTCCTGCTTCAGGATCCTGGTCTGCTGGTCCGTCAGGTAGCCCAGCTCCTTGGTGCAGCCCTGGAGGTGGTGGTACAGGCTGCCCAGGCTCTGCCCTCGCCAGATGGAAGCTTTCTGCACATGCACACAGGAGAGAGACAGCGTTGGGGCTCAGGCTGAGGACCCCCTTTCCCCTGCTCCTCCCCAGGACCCAGCTCGCGTTGCACATCCACCAGCAGATTCCCAGAGACCTTGGCGCCGCTTGCACTTATCTGATGGGGCTGCTGTTCCCTGCTTCACAGACAGGATATGTTTGTCTAACCAGAATCTCAGGTGTGGGCTGATGCCTCGGGCAGTCTGAGAGCTGGCCCAGCTCTGCTGTATTTCTCACAGATGCCATTCTTCAGCATTAACCTTTAAGGGCTCAGCTGGCTAAACCCAGGACCTTCTTCCTGGCCACCTCCTTTGCTCCAGCTGCTTATTTCCTCTCTGGAGATCTTGCTAGGGATCAGTGCAAGCCTCAACATTTGCAATCCTGATTTGGAACAACCCATGGGCTGGGACAGGTTTTCCTGCTGCCACATCCGTAACCCTGCGCTCACGGACACACAGGCAACTTCCAGATTGATGGTCCACGAAGACGAGAGAGACAGATCTCACCCACAGCATTACCCTGAGGGCAGTGAGCTTGCTCCCAATTTACACCCATTCCAAGGTGGGGAGGGATTGAGGAAAGAGAATGAGGGACACAACTTCACTGTGCAAGGCCTGAGGTAGCTCCTGCCCTGAGCTGGGCATTGCCTGTCCAGCGGGGAAGGCGTTAACTCTGCTGTATGACCCCATCTGTCCACAAAACCACTGAGATGCTTACCAGCAAGTCCTTGTACTGGCTCTTTAAATCTGCCACATCCTGGGTTACAACACCGCCAAGACCAAGGAAAAAAAAAAAAAGAGAAAAAAAGCTGTTACCAAAACACCATCAGTAGTAGATACTGATCAGCTGATTTATGGAAGGTGCTTTAGAAACCATTCAGGAACCACCTCCTTGGCCCCTGCGTGGTTTGACCTGTCAGAGCTCAGGTCTCCCCTGCAGAACAAGGGTGGATATTCACCGTGAGGATGAGCAGACAGTGAGCAGAGCCCTCAGGGTCCTGAGCAAAGCCAACAGGAACGTGGAGGGGATGGAGGGTGCCTTACCCCGCAATGGAGGTTCTTGATCTGGAGGCCGTAGGCTTCAATCTCCTTCTGGAGGATGTTGTGCTCAGCTATTTGCTTTTCCAGCTCTGACATGCCAGGGCCATACTGTCCCGCATTGACTTGTTTCTGTGCAAAAGGAGTTAGGCAGAGACTAAAGCAAAAGGCTTTATTTTAGGGAAAAACCCCAGTGAGTGCTGGCAGGGTATCAAGAGATCTGGTATCTGATAGCGGTCCAGGAGGAAGGGAAGGGATTTTGCTGTTTGCTGTGATTGCTGTTGGTTGCCATTTCCCCAGCCATACACAGGGGCAAAAATAACCAGGCCATACAGCCCTGGTGTACAAACCTAAGCTGAACCAGCCACCCTTCCATGGTGACATGTGTTGGATGCACATAGCTACCATCCAACTTCCAGGGGAATCCAAGTTGACTCCAAACTGTGCACTCCACATACCCAAGACCTTGCAGCGTGAAACCCTAGGATGTAGGGCTCTAAAGTCCTTGAAGACACCACCTTCTCTGTCCTTTCATTCCCCAGCAGGGCATCTCTACCTGATCCCCCTACAGCAGCTCTTAATGTGAAGGGGTCAATCAAGAGGGTGCTCCAGAGAGTTTTAAGAGGTGGGAGGACAGTCCTTCTCCTACCCAGAGTTACTTCCACCACCCACAACATCCCTACATGATGCTGAGCACACGATGGCTGGGAAGAGCCCTACAGGCAATAGTGGACAGTATCTGCCCTTGTAAGAGTTGGGAGATATATCTAAACCCAGCTGCTGTTACCATCTTCTGGTCCAGGATCCCGGCCCAGTCTACCCTGGGCCCCACGTCAGGAATGTTCAGTTGTTCGTAGAGGGCCCGGTACTCTGCACACAGCTGGGTCACACGGTCGTGGAGCTGCTGGATGCTGCCAAGGAGAAAAGGCACACGTCACTGTGTCAGTTTGGAAGGGGGAGAACCAAGAGAGTGTCTGTGGAACCCAGATTTCACTCATAAGACCCAGGCTACTTTATTGTCCCTTTGTGACACTGGCCTCCTTTGGCAGTGGAGGCACTTGTCCTGGTGCTCTCCATCTCCAGGGATGTCTCAGGAATTACAACCCAAGAGGAAGCTGCAGAGGGATCAGGGCTGTCCTTTCCCAACTAGGAAATAACTGTTCCCTCCTGATTTCCACCGAGAAGGGCTAGAGAGTGAAGGGGAGCAAAGCCCCAGAAGCCAGCTGAAGCTCTTCTCACATTCGAATACCCACCCGACTGCACGTGCTGAACAAAAGGCACTCATTCTGGGAAAGGCAGAAGAAAAGGGGGTTTGCCCTCAGAGTGGGGCCACCTTTTAGTTCTGCATTTTTCTGGTACCTTTTACAAGAGCTCCCAAATAAGCCTGGGGACTCTTGTGTAATCACTCTGGCGGCCGCTCTGCACACCACTATCTTTACAATATATTGTCAGAATTGATTTTAAGGCTAAAGTCTGTGGGAAGAAGGGTGAAACTCTACCTCTCATGGCAACGACTGGAGCTCAGCCTAGACCCTAAGGGGGTTCTCAGCCGCTCAATCCAAACACCAGTCCCCTCTCTGGTCTACTCACTCTTTCTCTATCTCAGTAGCCTGAGGGTGTTTCAGTCGCTTGGCACGGTCCACATCCAGAAAGAGGTCCTTCAGCAGGGTCTCTGCTTCCTTCAGGTTCTTAGCATTCTCTGGCTGGAACTCAAAGGCCTTATTCTTCTGATGATTGCTGGCATCCTGGAGACCAGGGAAGACAGAGAAAAAAAGCCTGGTGGGACCACACAGACCTTCCAACGCTCTCCTTGGCCAATGCAGAGGACCTGGATGCTCAACACGTTGACCACAGAGGAACACTCGTGCAACGTTGCAGCTGGGGAGCGCATGCCAAGCCAAGCTGCCCACTTCAGCATCTCTCCCACCCAGGGGACCAGTGTGGGTCAGGCTGGCTGCCTGCCTCTGGGCTTGTTGGGAGGCACAGGGCTGTGCTGCTGTAGGTGAGACAGCCTTGGCTGTGGGAAGCATGAGGCACTGAGCAGAAAGCACCGAGGGCAGAATTTGGGAGGCCCCAGCATGCAGCCCCAGGGGCTGGGAGGCTCTGCAGGGTGCTCTGTTCCTCCCCAGCCTCAAGTCAGGCCCCAAACCTGTACCAGCAAGCTGATGCACAGAGCAGACACCTGACCTGTTATCCTAGATGATGCAGTTCTAGGCAAAGCCTTTCACCTTCCCACCACCCTCTGCCACTACTCACTTGCTTGAGCCTGGACTGTGTCTCCAGGATGTCCTTCTCCACCTGGTCAGCATTTGTCTGCATGCGGGAGATGAGCACGGCCAGCTCATTTATTGAGGACCTGAGAGAGGGAGCAGCAAACCAGATGAGTGGATGAAGGCAATTCTCATCCTCTTCATCACTGCCCAGGACCTGACACAGGCATGGTTCTTCAGGCCTTTCCCCCATGTCCTCCTAGTCTCCAAAGCAAGATCTAAGCAGTGGCCAAGGGCGTGGATGCATACAAGCAGTCAATGCCTGACTGTTGCCTTCAGCCAAGTGAAGGTAAGAGGTGGTGTGTTCAGAGGGAGCAAGTGGTGGCTTTTTGCACACCACGCAGCTCATCTGCACAACTCCTTGCTGCAGGACACTGCAGATGCTCAAAAGTTTGTATGGATTCAAAAAGCAGTGGAAAAAAAAAAAAAAAAGAAAATAAAAAAAATCGCTGCAGGGCTCCCAAATGCACTGATACCACATCTGGGTTGGAAGACCTGAAGCCACAGACGGCTGGAAGCCAGGAGAGCACCCCATAGAGGTAGCGCAACATGCTTGCCCTGTTTGGAGACACTTCCCTGGGTGCCTGCCCTTGGCTGCTGCTAGGGGTGGGTGAGACGGCCCTTCAGCCTGATCCAGAACAACCATCCTGCAGTCTTCTTTCGCGCAAAGTGCTCTCCAGTTCAGCCCATTGAGATGCTGGAGAGCACAGTGCCACCCCAAGGACTGGACTGCAGTGGACAAGGACCTGCTACACAGACTGCAAGCCCTTCTGGGCACTGTGTAGGCTGGTGCAGTCATGCTGCTTTCAGGGCTCGCGGACAAATTTCCCAAGGCCACAGTGCAACTACCGTCCCTCCTCGCCCCAGTGAAGGTTCAGTGATGGTCCCCATAAGAACTTTCCCTATTGTCTCTCACCTCGGCACCATCACATCACCGATGGGTACCATCACGGCCCTTATTCCATCACTGCTATTGTGCATGAGCACCGAGAGCCCTGCTGAAACAGCTGGATCCAGAGCCCGCAGCAAGGCATGGGATGGTTCCCAAAGCTCCCTGCGGACAAGGAAGCACAAGCCTTGGCGCCACCTCTGTCCTCGTGTCCTGTTGTTTCTAATAGCATCTGCCCTGGGGACGGTGCTGGCCCTACCCTCCAGGCAGGGCGAGTACAGCACTGCCAGGATGTGGGCAAGCAGAGGAAGGAGGGTGCGGACCGATAGCATCACCCGAGGACTGGAGCCCTTGGATGACTGCTGATGGGACAAAGTTCAGCAGAGGCTCAGCTCAGTTACGTGCTGACTCTGGGGTCTGAGACCAGAAGAGTAGAGTTTGAGCAGGAACAATGGGAGATGGCATGGGGGTCAGTTGGTACAACCTGCCCTGTGCCTTTGGTGGAGGAAGAAGGTGGGAGCATGGTGATGCCCTGCAGCAGAGCCAGCCACATCTGCCCTCCAGCTGTGTGGTTTCCTTCCTAGCCCTGAATCTAGCAAAAGACCAGGGAAGTGGTTCCCTTAATGGCTCTGTCATTGCTCCAGCTCCTCATCATGACTCCAGCTACTCCACGGTTCATACCAAAGGCTAGAGCAGATGTCGGGACGTTCAGTTATTACAGCCCCAAGTGACTGTAAAGTGCCAGGGAGTGTTACGGTCACCTCAAGCCAAGCACTTGGATGCCACAGATGGAGCTCATGTTTCAAGTCACCTCATCCCACACGGACAGTTGCTGAGCCCGTGTAAGTCCAGAGGCGCAGCCCCACCACTCCTGTTCACAGCATCCTCCTGTCCCCCTTCTCCATCTCCTCCCTTGTTTTTGATTTCCCAAGAGGACAGCGTGGGCCTGCGACGCAGCAGCTCCCAGCTCCCTCGGGGGCTTCAGGTTGGTAGCGTCTCCTGGCCATGCCTCAGCTTCCCGGCCTGCAAAATGCAGTCAGCGAAGCGAACGGGAGACTGCTGTGCCCTGGCAGTGCCCTCTTCAACAGGGTCTAATTTTGGGGATGACAGAGCCAGAGAGCCCAAGCAGGGCATTCATCTTCATCGTAATCATCATCCTCATCAAAGCATTACTGTCTGCTACAACCTGTCTTTTATATCCCGTTAAACCTCCCTCCTACCCCATCTGCACCCCATGGATGCCTTTCCCGGGGTAAACTGCAGAGCTCAGGGAGATGAAGGGTGGTCCCAAGTCCCAGCACAACAGGGTGGATGGGAGCAGCGCAGAGCCAGGACTTGATCCCTGTGAGCCTGAGCCTGCAGCAGGCTGGAAGCTCTAGGAGGTCCCCCCTCCCCAGGAGGTTACACAATCTCCCACTCATCCCCGACACGCCTGGAATGAGGTGGTGTCCCATGAGCAAATACTTGAGCACCACCCAAATTTCCTGCCTGGGCTCTCTGAGCAGGGAGGAGAGAGTGAGTCACGGGCTGGGCAGCATCCCAGGGGATGGATGCCTCTCCCCATGTGCCGGGGAGAGAACTGTCCACCTGAGAGGTCTGGCTGAATTCAAGTCCCACCTGGGAAGATCATGAATGGGGTGTCCAGCTGGAGTCCCAAGCTCTATCTGTGATGTGACCACAGACACCTCTGTGCAGCTCCAAGAGGTGAGAAGTGAGGTCCATCTTTCCCAGGGAAGGTAAATCGCCAATAAAATCCTGCTTGTTCCTGGTGGCACCCCCTTCCTGGCTGAAGGAAACACTGGGATACCCCATATCTTGGTTCACAAGGCTGGACACATGAATCAGCTTCGTTTAGCCCAAACCACAACAAAACTATAGACCGAAAAGACCTCAGCGACCACCTGGTCACAGGGGCTCAGCCGTGCCTGTCCCCAGCCTGCACTGCCATTGCACTGCACAGGGTACCTGAGGTTAGAAATGAGGATGCTGTTGCAAACAACCTGATCTTCAGGGAAGAAGTGATGCTTCCTGGAGACCATCATCTCAGGAGCAGAGGGGGTCTCCTCTGTGTGTTCTGGAGTGGAGACCCAGCAGGTCTCCACGTTGGCCAAGAGAAAAAGCCTGGTAAAGGAGGAGACTGAGACCCTGTAGCCAGCAGCCAGGCTGGAAGGGGCTTCCCCAGCCCTGCAAGCAGCTGAACCACTTCAATCTGCAAAAGAGCAGTCTGGATTCTTGAGGAGCACTGAAGCTGGGTAGGGCATGTGCTGGGAGGAGAGGGTTGTCTACGTGCTGTCCTGGGAGCCTGAGGAAGGCCTAATGCATGGGTGGAGAAGCTGGCTGTCCTCAGCTGAGCCTCCCCCAACTCACCATGTTCCTTGGTCAAGGCAGGAGCGATGCTGAGGAACCTGCTTGGTCCATGTGCACTTGGAGAGTGGCCCAAACCACCACAGACCCTCCTATCCCAACCATGGACCACGGCAATAAGAGCAAAAGCTTCTCCTGTCCATGCAGCCCACACGCCATGTCATCATCCTTCCCTGTGAAGTCCCTCCTGCCCCTGGGAGAAGCCCTCACTCAACAAGAGCTGACCAGAGCCAGGCTCCATGTTTTAAAGCAAAGATGCTGACAGCATGGCAGCCTGGCTCGGTGGGATATGAGGAGCCACAAGCTCACCCATGCTCACGTTGGGCATCCCTCGGCCTCCCGGGGCTTGGGTCTAACTCCACTCACGTTGCATGTGTACGGCGTACAGCCACAGCCCGGGGCTGGCCGAGATGGCTGAGGGCAAGGCTTGGCAGAGATCCTCCTGCTCCTCCTCCTTGGGAGCCAGGGCAGGCCTCCTCCCTAGGGCAATCTCATGCCTAGAAGAGGCAGAGCACTATCATTATCATTATTAATTGGTTCACTTCTCATACCACTTTCTGCCTCCTAGACAGTCCAACTGCATGCAAGGGATGGTGTCTCTTAGCAGGAGCAGGACTGTCCACTGCTCCCGGCCACTCCTGCCAGAGCACGTTTGGGCAGGACCACAGCACCCACCAGCTTCAGTCCCCGACCCCTTCCATCCCTTCCTTCCAGGGGACTTTGTCTGTGGCCACAAGGCAGACCCCCAAAGCTGGGTCTGTTCCCTCCAACACGCAGAAAGCCTCACACTGATCTGCCAGCCTAAGACACTCACAGCAGACCACCACCAACACCCCACCAGCACTGGGTTAGTCCCTCAGCCTGTGCCCCGGGGGACCACACTGCTGTAGACTGATTGAGGAGAAGCAGAGGGAGGCAGTGGCAGAAGCAGCAATCCCAGGAGACAAGCAGACCAGGAGATGACTTGCCATCCACCTCCAAAACCACCCACAGCCTTTGTCAAGATCACACCCGGGCAGCCAGTCCAGCCAGATCTGATACAATCCCACCTTCTCAGGAGATCTCCCTTTCAGCCCTGCAGTGTGCCTCCTCCTAGGGCAGGGCACAGCGAGGATGTTCCTCGGGGACAAACCTGCGCTTCCTTCTGCCTCGCTGGGATGCATCTGCCACTTGGAGACAGCAAAGGGCCCTGAGAGCCGGGATGCTCAACACCACGGTCCCAAAGACCAAGACGAGGTACCTCTTTAGGGGTCCATGCCAGCTGCGTCACCCACTAGTCGGGAACCCCCGGAGACAGGCAACCTTGACTGCTGCGGAGGTTCTGGCCTCAGGGCCACCAGGAGCAGCTATGGGCCACTAACATTTTCTTGGGGCCATCTGCAGAGCATGTGCTAGCGGCTGGTCCCGAGACAACTCATTCACCTTCATTTTCTCAGCTAATATGGGCGCTGACCAAGCCCTGGGCCATGGCCAGACCAATTAGCCTTTGTCTGATGGTTGGTACCTCCTAAAACAAGCACGACTAGCTCGGTAATTGCCATGTTTCTGGCTCCAGCCCGCATCCTGCACATGGAAGAGGTGTGAGGTCTCACCAGGATGCGACTCCAGTTATCCCAAGAGGCTCGCACTGGGGGAGAACCTGGCCCACATCCTCCTGCGGCTCCGCGAGCTGTCCCAGGAAGCCTCACGCCAAATCCCCAGCCCGGGCTTGGCAGCCAGCACGCAGCACAGGCTGGGGAGGTGGACAGATTGCATTAGCAAGACTGAGAAGAGAGGCTGACACAGCTCCAGGGCTTCTGGGAGGTGTCTCGCTGCAGTCAGGCCCTGACAAAGGCTTCGTGTTCAGAGAAGCCCCAAATCCGTCTTCGTGATGAGTTTGTGAGCGCTCAGCTCCACTAAGGCAGAAGCTCCCTGTGGCGGGGCAGGGCGTCAGGTCCCGACATCCACCTGGGGAAGCCTCAGACTTTGTGGGGCCCTTCTCCCCGCCCAGCAGCGCTGGGCCAGCACCCTCCTCCGTGGCTGTTTGCTAACGTTGGGTTTGGCCCCCATAAACGGCGCTTCTGGGTGCCAGCACCGTGCCGTGCCCACCCCGGCACCTGTACACACACCCTCCCGGGCTGCTGCTGGTGGTGGCCCCAAGTGATGGGGCCAGCACCCCCTTCTCCCTGAGAGAGGTCCCTTCCTCTTCAAAACAAACTCCTTTGTGATCTCCTCAGGCTCTAACCCCGGCTGGGGACAGGGATTCCTGCAGAATCAGTCCACTAACACTACGAAATGCAAAATTGCTGAGGGAAGGTGGAAAATAACCCTGAGTTAGCAACTGCAATTGAAGGGAGGGGCGAGCACTCTTGCTGCAGGAGCAACCTCTCCCAGAGAGGCATCCTGGTGCCATCACACATCTTGCTCCCCAGAGCCTAGGGAATCTCTAAAGAGGAGGACATGGCTGTCAGATCCTTTTGGGGCTGCCTCCGACAGGTCTAAAAGAGGCAACCTCAATTGTTTGACCTGCAGAGACCCAACCTCACACGAGGATGGATTAGAGCAGTCACCAGCAAACCCACTCCTCACCTGTCTTCACCACCTGAGGAGCACGAAACTGAGCATCCTTCTCCAGGGAACCCAGGGCAGCATCACACCAACCTCACACAACCACCGAGCTCTGGGATCTCAAATCCAGGCTGGTATCTGCTTCACCATCAGGCAGATCTTGCTCTCCCCAAGCAAAGAAGCTGTGTTTATTCTCCCTACTCATACCTGCCCAGAAAGGGCTTTGCACCTCCCTGCTTGATTAACGCAGCTCTAAGCACATCTTCAGGCACTGCACATCCAGGGGCTGCACAGATTCTTCCAGGCTGGAGCACAAAGCCCACCAAAGACAAGGACAACAGCACATTTTGGCATCAGCTCCCAGCGAGCCCCAGCTGCCTGGCTGCTCCACAAAGAGGGACGGTTCTTAGGGTGGCATCGAGTGCTCTTCCCCCAGGGTCCACAGGACAGCTTAGAGAGAGAAGAGTTGCACTTACTTGCTAGGCTTGACAGGGGAACCTCTGTTGGGGGAACTTCTGCTCGGGGAGCCTTTGCTCACCCCCTTGAACATGTTGGCGAGCTCCCAGCTGATCTCCCGGAGTCTGCAAAGTCGTCGTGGGCGCTGGCTCTCTGCTCCGGTCTGTCGGGATGGAATGACAAGACTCAGCGAGGGAAGGTCGGCAGCACGCTAAAGAGCAGTTTCTGGCAGGCTCCTCCCCAAATGCAGGTGAGCAGCAGCAGAGATGGAGGCACATATGAAAAAAATTACTCGAAAAACCAGTTTGGGGTGGAAAGAGCAGAGCCCCAGAGGGAGAACAGGAGACCTCGCCCTGGCTTGGAGAGTGTTTTGGCACACACAGCCACAACTGTGCAGCAGTTTCCCAGTGGAGGGGCAGAGAGCACGGCCTTTGCATGGAGTAAAAGTCTGCAAACACAACTTCGAGGAAGTGCACTGCGATTACTAAAACACATTTTAAAGCATCTTCTTGCATTAGCTGTTCAAAGTGCTAGGGAAGCAGAGGAAGCCCTACGGACGAAGCCAGCCAAGAGTTGTCCAGGGCAGCAGCAGCAGTTTGATTCACAGAACATGGTGTTATTTTGCAGCTCAGTAAACTTTCAGCCCAGGTTCAGCACAAGCTGGTCCCAGCTCCCAGCAAAACACTGAGGGCTCATGACAGAATGCAGGTCAGCAGCTCCAGCGCAGCTTCACAGGAGCCTCAGCCAGCAAGATTCAGGCTCTGGGACAAACTTGGGTACCAAAGCCCCAAAGACCTGCATCTGAGGCTCTACCTAGCCTAGACAAGACCTTAGAGCAAGTTTTGCTTCTGGGCAAGTCTCTGTGGACTTGCTCCTTGTGGAGCAAAGCCTCAGAGTCCCAACTGGTTTCCAGTACAGCCCAACACCATCCTGGCATCTTCATGGCTCCTGGGGATGCCCGTCCAGGCTGTGCTGCACGGTGGGGCTGCCCAGCCCCATGGCTCTCCTAAACCACAGCAAGGCCTGGCTGCTGTCTACATCCTCTTGGTTTCAGATAAAGCAAAGTTCAAAGTTCCCCACAGACCAGGAACCCTGTGTTTCAGGCTGATCCAGCACAGATCCCGCAGCGACATGGGATCCTTATCCAGTGCAGGACCAGGGAAGGAGGGCAGAGGGTGGAGGAGGAAGGAAGGGGGCAGGAGCGGATGGGGACCACAGTGCCCACATAAGCACCAGCCTCCCGTGATGCTGACACAGGTTTGTGGCTGTTCTTCCCCATTTCATGTGGCCCAAGGAAAACCCATGACCAGAGGCAAAGGCCTGGGGTCCATCGCCACTTCCTGGGTGACCTCTTGTCCTCTTTAAATTGGCACTAAAAAAATCATGCTTGTCCCAGGAGAGAGG
>Ga0181612_172405_pt1 | contig 16346 bp, 13 predicted proteins | sample HoacroProtozoa21_FD_119630 | JGI IMG/M metagenome (GOLD analysis project Ga0181612, IMG submission 119630) | Hoatzin crop microbial communities from Cojedes, Venezuel. Combined Assembly of Gp0051906, Gp0051904, Gp0051908
AAAAAAAAAAAAAAAAAAATCTCCTTTTCAGTCCTTTCTACAGCTGGCTTTATGTGAGCCTCCTGAGTTTTAGGAGTAACGAAACAAGTTCATGGAAAACAATTCTACTAAGTACTGTGAAATAGAAAGATATCGCACTGACTCCAGAAATCACCCATGAAGTTTGTTAGAGAGGCTTAGGGAGAAACGAGATGGGAAACAGAATGACCTGCAAAAGAGGAGAAAGTGGGTTAACATTTATTTATAGAGATGTGCCAAAGATGTGCATTTTTCTTCTCTGCATCTCACCTTTAATTGGCTTCTATTCCCAGTCTTCTTATACTTCCATGGCACTTGTGACATGATTCAAACGGGGGTAAGATAGAGTCTGTGATGTCTGCAGATAGGAGAAACCAAGACGTCAATAATTACAGGTAGCTATGTATTATTCTGAAATAATACACAATCTGACCAGCTGACTCTCTCTGTGATCTGCTCTACCTTTTTCAGGCTCTAGACAGCTGCCTTGATCCTGTGTTTGTGGGGGGGGGGCATACAGAAAAGGGAGGAAATGCTTGTTTGCAACATTTTTTTTTTTTTTCAAACATCTGAGCCATCTCTGCTGACCAAATAGCTGCACTCTAGTGACCATATCACCTGCATGGTGACATCACCATTGGTTTGACATGAGAGAACGCTTCTCAGAAAGAGAGATTTAACCTATTGGATTACTTTTCCAAGTAATTGGGGGAAAAAATACAAACAGCGAAGCTTGGCAAGGCCAGAGTTTGTTTTTATTTATGACATCCTTTAAAACAAAGGTTAACCATCTGCTCAGACAACTTCTTGTAGGGCTAAGGTCCCAAACTGAAGCTAACAGCCCAGCAAAAGTGTGCTAACACTAGGTGTGATTGAGTTGTGTGGCAAGCTGGGGGCTATGATAAATCTGAATTGTTATGAGAATCTATGAGGGCTTGGGTGCTGGCTGCTTTGGGTTAGTTTCTCACTTTCTGAATTTTTAATGTCACTTAGTATTGCAGTTGAGTGGTTTGTTTGTTTGTTTATTCTTTATAAACCCTACAAAAGAGAACCGTTTTAGGTTGCAGAGAGCTGGAAGAGGACGAAAGCAGCTTGGGAGGATGTCCCCAGCCCCTCTCTCCCCAGAGGTTCCAAGCCACTTGACCTGGTTTGGGATTTTTCCCCTCGTTAGCCCTGTTCAGGGGCTATTCCTGGGAGGCAGGACCACTAACAAAAGCCTGAAGGACCGTGTTGGGACCAGGGACTTGCTTTGCAGAACGGCCCCTTCGTGCACTGCGGCAAAACTGGAGCTGGTGCCACTTGACTGAATTGGGTCCCACGTTTCTGGATTTAGCTTCACCTTCTGCTACAGGCCTCCTGGTACGTAAGAAAGCAAAGTCAAGCATGCCACTGTGTTCACTGAGGCAGCAAACTGGAGTGGGGGGGGGGAGAAAATTCTCCTTTCTGTAGTTCATGGTGTTCTTCTAATCTATTTATAAATAGGTCTACTGTGGCCAGTGTTTGCATTTGGACGGCTTCACTGTTCTCATTTTCAAGGCTTCTCCCAGATGTGAAAGTAAAGGTCGGGTTGACTCCCCTCATTTGAAATACAGAGGGGAAGAGAGTTAACCCTGTAGGCAAGTGACTCTGAAGCCGAAATTCCCGGGAACACGAGCGAGTCCTCCCTCGTGCATGGCCGGGGCAGAGCTCTGAGCCCGCTCTTCTTTTTGCTGCATTTTAACTCCCCTGCCCTCTTCATTAGCTGATGACAGTTCTAACTTCCTGCAGCCTTTTAAAAAGATCCCCCTGCACATCATCTGGGATTCATGAAATGCAGAGATCTGGTGAGCAGCACAAATCACACGCTTCTAGCCTGCACTTGCCAGAAGCCCTGGATAAGTTCTCAGCTGAATTTATACTTCACCTCCCTCCACTCTGCGGAGGAATAATATATGGCTCCATTTGCTCCAGAAAAACTTGCACCAAAAAACAACAATCTATTTTCTGAAGGATTATTTTTTGCTGATTGAGAGGTGTTTGGAAACGACAGGCATCTGATCTCATCTTAAGCCTTAAATTGCAGTAAATCCTGTATTTATTTACTTTTTACTTCAACCAAATAGGACATTATCCTGCCTTTGAGTTAACGCTTTCAATGCTTGCCTTAGCCGAGTGCTGCATGCCAAAGGCATTAATATCTTCCTTCACTGGACAAGGAACAGCACCAATTCATGTACGAAACAGCTAAAACGCTAAATAAGATTATGTGGCTCATAAGACATAGAGAATCAGAACCAGCCTGTTCTGGTAACAATCCCTTTGCTTCTGCATGGAGCATGTGAAGGACAGGTAAAACACTGCGAGACAGCCTGCGCTGCTGCGTTGTGTGTATGGGCGCAGGATGCCATGCCTCATCCTCTGCCTGGTGTCGGCATCCACAGGCTGGCAGTCAGAAACGTCCCAGGGGATATTTTCATGAGGTCGCAACCTATATCTGAATGAAGAAAATACGGCTTTGAATAAGGGTGTGCAAAAATGCACTTCTGAAATGGAAAATGCTTTTTTTGTTGTTGTTAAATTATCAAGAGCACCTTACCCTCTTGTATTCACAGGACCTGGCTAGCAGCCTTCTTCAGGATAGATTATCTTTGACTCAAATGGTACATTTACTTTGGGATGGGTTACTAATTAAGAGAGGTTTCTAGGTATTCTGAATGTCGGGAATGCATGGGATAGGTTGGGATATTATGAACTTAAACAAAGAAGACTTATAAGACTAAATATTGTTTTATTGCCTATTTAAGACTCTGGGATGAAATGTTTGTATAAAAGAAGGTGCATTATCCCAAGACAGTGGTTTTATTTCTGCTATTACTAACGCTGTGTTACAAAGATCTGAAAGGTCTCTGTAAACTCTCTGCTCTGATCGAGCTATGAATTGAGGCCAAGATGATCTTCTCCCAGTAAGTCCCAATCACAGAGGCCAGGCACTCTCCTTCAAAGACGTGGCCTGGGCAATAAGGCTAGAGATGGTCCGTTCAATAACAGAGCTAGTCCATGTGTGTTTTTATCGATGTGTGGTTTTTTCACCCAGTGATAATGTGTGCAGGTGTAACTTCTTTTAGCACAGAAGCCCTAAAAAATTATTTGTCGCTGTTCTCCTTGGATGTGTTCAGCTGCTCCCAGTTCTGAACATCCCACGTGCTCCGAGGGATGGTTTCTGTGTAGGCAGTTGCTGTTACTCTGGCAAACAAGCGTTCACCCTCTGTTTAGTAATCTAATTTTCTTCCCTTATTTGTTGTGGGAAAAACTGCATGGCATTCTTGTCATAGAATTCCTTTTCTAATTTTCCTGTGTTTTGCACTCGCGCAATCTCTGCAATTATGTTTGGCACCACAATTATTATTGTACCAGCTGTAATTATTGCAATAGGCGATCCTAACGAAACATTGCTAGGTGTCTTGTGAAATTCCAGCCCTGGTGGGTATGGACCCCACCAGAGGGTTTATTACGGACCTTTGCTAATTTGTTTGGGTATGCATATGAAGGCTTTGAGGTGATTTACCTCACATGCTCTAGCAAAATGAATTGCCAAAATTATTTACCTCTGAACTGTGATCTTTTATCTAGAAAAGTGCAGTTTATGGCAGATGTTTAGGGATGAGTTTCTGCACAGTGTTTTTCAATTGCTTAGCGCCCCACTTGAATGGCACAGGTTTTAGTTTAATGCATCACTGAAAAAAGCAAACTTATAAAGCACTGTTCATCAGAACTATCTCCATATTTCGACAACTGTTTTAGTTATTACAAAATAATTAACTTTAATATATTGTCATTTCATATTTAATTTTTTGCAGGTCTATTTCAATTACAGAGCCTAGCCATATATATTCACAGGGACCTTAAAAGCTGAATTTGCTTTTATATTTCTTCCATTTACATTGATTAAATGTCATACACTAAATAATTCCCATACCCTATTAACATATGATTTGCCCACTAGTAATTACTTTGTCATCCTTCCTTCCTCAGGCTATTTTCAACTTTAAGCCACTGTTAATCCATGACCTTAGTGCTTTTGTCTCCAGGTCTGAATTATATAAGTATTATGGAACAAGGATTGAAATGAACTATTCTTGGCTTTATTGTACAGTTACAGTCAGCTGATTGCCTTTTCTATTTCCACTAACTGAAATAATAGAGTAAATTTAATCCCTTTATGAAAGAATCATAAGAAATTTTTCTTTTCTGTTTTTTTTTATGGCAAGGCCAAATCAGAAATATTTCTAAGGGGAAGGTAAAAATGGAGGAAAATAGCAATGGTCTGCTTTTCTGGGTGTTCAGGATTGCTGCCAAGTGGGCACAAAGACAAATGAAGCAGGAACATACCCCACACTCTGCAGTGGCCACTGCAATCGTAACTGAATAAAATCCGCTGAGAGCAATAACAACAAAAAAAGTACTTTGGTCATAGAGCTGAAATGGAAAAGTAGGTGTCTTCAAAGGACCTTTTTGTAGTGTGTTTCCTCAGAGTCTTTCTCCCTCCATGAGACTACCCAAAAAGCAGAACACCTGTTGAATGTCAAGTTTCTTTTTGGATGGAAGAGCGCAGCATCATATAGCATGGTCATGTCTCCAACAGGCTGGGCGGTTTGCTGTTGCTCCTGTTCCAGGCAAGGCGACTGATTCTCATTTGAAATGCTATCTCTAAGCTGCTTTTGTTCAATTCCTTACTTTCATGAAAGGTTATAATCAAAAGGCCAGACTTTTAGAAGAGTTTGGCTCCCTTATACAATATGGGTTTCCAAGTGGCATGTACATACAGGGTCACATTTCCCAAAGAGAGTACTGCCCCGCCGTCAGTGCTGTGAGAAATCTGCTTTGCAGCTTCATGGCTGTATTTAGGGGAAAACATTGCTGACAGGCTGAGTCAGTGGCCTGAATTCTCCTCCCTTTATCCATATAACCACATGAAAGCTTGTGCCTCCTGTCCACAGAGTGTGCATGAATAATTTGCTTGGCATGGGACTGGAGCTAGCTAGCACAATAACTATGCTTTTGTAGGCTCCATATGTCCTTTGCCTTGGAGCTTTTCAAACGATACTAAACTCTGGTACTGTAACTAAAATGAGAAAATCCTGGGCAATGACTTCAGAAGCAATTGGGAGTGACCTAAAGCTCATGAAAGGACTCTTGGCTTCAACGGCTGTTGACCCAAGTCCATAAGAGACTTACGAGTTGCGTTCAGACCCCATGGAGATCCTGGAATGACCCTGTAGTCTACAAAGAGCTTGGTTTTTCCAGTCAGCACAAAGGAGTCCTAATTTCCAAACACTTCAGAAACACCAGATTCTTTAACCGTACTTCTCAAAATACACTCAAAAATTAAGAGTGCACACGCATCGCCTATCCCTCTCCTCCTTTATGCACTGAACATTTTTGGTGTAGGAGAGTTCAGTAACGGAAGTGTAAACCTTCTGTTTACATCTATAAACAAGATAAGGTACAAATTGCTGCAATACAAACTTCCTTGCTCTGGCCCTCCCCTGACCTCAGCTACAAACGACAAGGAGCCTTCTTTCGCACAGTTGCAGGAGACTCCAGCCTTTAGGACAAATTTTCAACCAGAAAATATGCTTGCAAAATCTTCTGTGCAACTTTTTCCAATTACTATGCTATTCATACGCTGCCTGGGGGCTCATGGCTGTGGTATGAGGGCCAGCCATCGCTTTGCCCACGCTTGCAGGGTACTCCAGACACCTCCAGCTGCAGGGTGAGGCTGTTGCATTTGCACGTATTTCCTGAGATCAAGAAACGAGCTACATGCACTTTTGCCAAAGGGCTTGGAGAGAGAAGTGCATGCTTGTACCACATTTCAGATTAACTGATAGCAGACATCCATGTCACTGTATGACACGCTCATGGCTTCTGGAAGCTCTTTGCTGAGTCAAATAAATTGGTTACAAAATATCTAAGATTCTGCCAAGTAAACACAAGCATAATTAGATTAAAAAGCTACTCCTGCATTGTCTTATTTTTATAGATTTCAATGGATGCAGAAAGAAAAAGATCTGCGGAGAAGACAAGAGCTGGTTTCTAGGCACGAGAACCTGACTCTTTGGTGACCTGGACAGATGACACATGGCCTGAAGGAAGGACTCAAGGAGAGGGCTGGGGCATGAGAAAAGTCTTAGGGAATGGGGCAGAAAAGCAAAAGGGACTTCTGTCCTTGACAGCTGTAATTATAGCTCCATGCCCTGGAAGATCTCACAGCCCTTTCTGCTAAAAGCTCGCAGCCATTGGCAATCTCAGTCCAGCTGCACACACATGACATTGAGACTACGGTGGGGTTTTTTTAATCAGAATTTGTTAATCTGGGATTTCTACTGCCATGTCTGTTCTGGGTGCTTGTTGGAAACTAAACTATCATGTTTGGTATCAATGTCAGATTTGCAAAAGGGTAAGAGTTACAATGATGTTTGTATCTCCCCAGGCAGGACTTGGGTCCCTCTCCTCCTGGATCAGCTCAGCAGAGGGGCACAAGGACATCACCTCTGGTGTGGTTTGCCCAACAGCACATCCCCAGAAGATGGACTGGTGCTCAGGTGAGGTGCTGCTGTAAGCTCACCTGTTCCTACCCTGCCACTTTTGAATGGTCACCATTGGCATGCCCTGGAGATGGCATGAAATGGCCCTAACAGGGCAGCCATTCCTCTACGTTTAAGCAATATAGAAGCTCTTCTTCCGTTCCTTGTGCTGTGCGGAGGGTTGCAGGGGAGTGGCTTAGGGGTAGCTGAAGAGACAAGGGCCGTGGGGACAGTTCTTGGTCAGAGCTGTTACGAGGCAGCCAAAGCAGCAGAGAGGTGGTGACACTGGATCCCTCCTGGTGTTCTCAGTAGAAGCATGTCAGATCTTGAAAACTGCTGACTCCTGGCCCAGAGGCCTTTTTACCATTCGTAGTGGTGTTCAAAATACAAACTTCCTTGCTCTGGCAAGGCTCTGGCCTTGCTCTGAGATACTGCTGCTCTAAACCAGGTGGTTTTATATATACATAACTAGGGCTATAAAATCACATTCTCACTGTTCAGAGGGGTCAATTTGTAGACTCAAACACAATAAGCATGTGTTTGTTTTAATGAGGCCAGTACTAAGTATCTGTTCTGTGGGGGGGTGTCCTTTTGGTTCTTGGGGTGTTTGGTTGACCTGTGGGCACTGGGAGATGCCAGCATGGCTCACAAGGGCTCTCAGCCACAGACCAGCATCTCCCTGTCCTGGTGTTGCATGAACGCAAACATCCACCTTGTTGGTAGACGAAACGGCTCAGATTTGGACAATTCTCTCTTTTGAATGTAGGCTTTGAGTTACAAAGAGCTGTGGGCAGGGACCTGCTAGGAAAACGGCAGAGAGAAACAATGCTGCTGCTATGTACCAGTTTTCCTCCTCCCTGTAACAAATGCCACTCTTAACTGGCCGGCTAGCGTGGAGTAACGCATTAACTGAGTGTGATAAGGCAGGGGAACTCCGATACCGCTCCATTTTTCAGTCCTGTGTTTGTTCTGCAGCTAGCACAAAGGGGTCTTGGTCCCTTGGTAGGCCTTGTCATGTCAAAACAATGTCAGTTAAGTCAACAAATCCATTTCGTGTTACAGTCGTTTCCAAGTCACGCTTCCTCCCTTTAAAAATTCTGGATGGAAATGTTAGGGATATTTAAGAATTAAGCTGATAAAACATGGGGAAGAAAACATGGAAACAGCTGGCTCACAAACGTGAGCTTGATTCCCATCACCAACATTCAGTAACATTATTTATATTCTAGCATGTGCAGAAAGTAGAAAGGCCTGAAAAATGACATGTATATCCCAACATACGTGCATTGTAGGATAGAAAATTACGTCTTCATCAGAGCTGCTGTGCATCCAGGCATACAAGATGTGCTGTCTGCATGCTCATCACCTCTGGTCTGCCATGCACCTGCAGGTGATGAGGAGCTCTGGTGGGGCCGTGGTTATCAGGAAGGCCCAAATGGCCCAAATCCTCTGACAGTAGCTGGGCAACACTTCTGGCTGGGAAAGAAAAGTCATGCCCTCACATTGGGTATGTGGGAGCTCTCTTCCTGGTGTCATGAAATTCAGCTCCTGATAATGTAGGTAATAGTGCTATAATCCTTCTTGCAAACTGATTGTGCTTTGGTTTAGAAGTAAGCTGGATGTATGAAAGCAACATCTGTACTGCTGGCAGGGTGCTAGCTAACTCTTTCAGCCATACTGCTTATTCCCACTGGCAGCCTTATGGATCCTATCCCAGCTCATCCCTCCTGGCAACCAAAAGACAAGGTAAGACTTGGTTTAAAACTGGCAATTTTGAGGACTGATCCATGTGTTTGTGTGCTTAGAGCTGACAAAATCAGCTGCTTATTTCATTGACTGAAAACAGATATAGAGAAATACCTGCTTATCCAATGAATAATTCATCAGTGAAAGAAAGTGCTGCAGGATAGTATTTGGGACAAAAACTGCATAATGTTAGTCTCCACGAGTCAATCTGCTACCTCTAAAGTTAAAGGAGGGGATCCCTGCTGACTGTCTTCTCTCCAGAAAAAAAAAAAAAACGAAGACAGAAAAAAAACCCTGCTCTTAACACTGTCTGCATTTAGAAACAGCCTACATTTTAAGTAATTAAAACTGATGATCCTGACAAACATTCGCCTCCAAAGAAATAGTCTGTTGTAAACGTAAACTCTCAAGATCCTTCCAGGCATACCAGTACAACTGTCTCCTAAAAATTCTTCCAAAGCCATCTGGTGCCTTATCTTTGTAGCCAAGCCATACAATAACTTTAAAGGAGGATTGTTGCTGGCAGGCTTTAGTGCCAGGTCTACAGATTCCCTTGGAAGTATCACAGTGAGCTCTGAACCCATCAGCCGGCCAGCTCAGGCTGTGGGAATTCTCCACTTCTTCCTATCGCGACCCAAAATGTCCAGCTGGGGTTCTTCAGGGAGATCCCTTTCTCATGCGGTTTGCGGAGGGAGTGAAGGAGTTACAGGGAGAAGCTGGAGTCACTGTGCACTTCCAAACAGGGATTTACACTCCATTAATTCTCTCTACGGCGGCCGAGCCTGAGTGGCATGACATGAATGTGGTTACGAAGGCTGCAGCCAATTCACTTCATCCGGGTAGCTCTCCCCGCACCTGCGAGGGGAACGAACGGATTCCAGGTTTGCTCCTGCACAGCCTTTGCCATCAAAAAAAACATATTCAGTGAGAGAGAAGGCAGGCAGGCGTGGAGCAGAGGTGGCTGATGGAAACAGCTGGGAAGGAGAGGACAACTCTGTTTCAGCTTTGCAGATCAGCCAGAGTTTGCACTCCCTCGGTTGAATCCCATTACTTCTGAGCCTGTTCTTTAACATCTGACCTAAGCTCCCCCACGTAAGAAACACCGAATTCCTCCTGTTAAGTGCCCTTTTTCAGTTGCCAGTGAAGTTCAGCAACAAAGCCAAGGTTGCAGGTGCCTGACAGCAAAGCAGTGATCCAGGCGCAAACCTGGCGTGAGGGACCCTGTGTTAGCTGTGCCCAACGCTCCGGCGGGGCGACAGCCATCGTGAGAAACCGGCAGGGTGTTGCAGGGAGCGTGGCTGAAAATAGAATTTGCTCACCGCTCGCTCATCCAGGGCAAACACAACATAGTTGGGGAGAGACCAAATTCCTTGTTAGGTTTTTGTCACATGTTTATATGCCAACTCTCCACTGCCCAAGCATCCCCGGTCCATTCTTCAGTGCTGCCTTCAGAGGAAAAAGGAAACTGGGTGCAAGAGTGTAGGAGCATGTGTAGGAGGAGAGCTCGTTCCTCAGCGTACCCTGCGCTCCGCAAGCTGGAGGCTTGCTCGAAGCTGCATCGGCAGCACCACATTTAAGCAGTGTCTCTTACTCCTTTAGCATCCAGGGAAGCAATCCCACGTTGCTGCCTTGGTCTGGTGCGTGTTCTGGCCATAGTCATGATGTGATACCAGCAGTTGTACTGAGTGATGGAGCTACCATTAGGTTATTTTCTCCTTCCCCATGCCAGTCTGTACGGGCAACCCTCAGCTACCTGGGCGACATTTTAAAGCGCTCTGGATTTTGGTGATGCACCTGAGGGAAGCAAAGCTATTTTTCAGAGTCAAAGAGAAATGCTTTTTCGAGCTGTTGCATCTTGGTAAAGAAACATCGAGTGGTATATATGCTTGTCAGGTGGATATTAATGAGCATGATGTGATGCTGTAAACTAGCTCCTGGAAATGACAGAGAGGCACTTCTCCAAGTCAGTGAAAGTTTTGTTGATGAATTTTGACAGGAGTTGGATTAGGCCTAAAACATTCATGGTTTTTAGCTATTGACCTTTTTTTTGATGCTTTTATAACTGGTACTGACTTCCAATCACTTTATACAAATACAACAACATCGTAAAGACTTCCCCCAGGGAGATGTCTTTTCTTTTAGCTGGCTACCTTGTGACACTCCCAGGGAAATCAAACAGTTTAGGGAAAAAGAAGTTGGTATCTGTAAAGCTGCCTAGCTTTTTTCCTACTCTAATGGGTATTTGTATTTTATTATCTCTGGAAACCGTCTACTATTTGGGGAAAGAATGAAAACAACCCTCCTAAAATAGAGTTTTACAGTTTAATGATCCTTGCACTGAAATATTACGTTGCACGCTTACACTGCATGCAGGCTCGAGTGGGAGGGTGGAACTGCTCACAGGGTCTGAGCTCCATGACTCCGTGTCCTTTGCCAAATCAACCATCTCGGTCTCCTCCTCATAAGGTGATGGTGATGCCTCGCAGAGCTGTTATGATAATTAGTTTATACGAATAACAGCACATTGCTCGAGGGGTAAAGCTTTTTGTACCTGCAGAACTTCCCACATTCCCAGGTTGCCTTTTAGTGTGGGATTACAGAACATCTGCTCTGTTTAGTCCTCGTAGTAATACTGTTCATGTTTTGGCAAAGGCACCTGGAACACAGCATAGATGCACATGTACATAATACCAGAAGACAAAAGGAGTGTATTCAGGTCCTGTTTGATTTATAGCGTGTCAAACACAAAGGATAAACCAATATAATGTTTAGCTTGATGGCTTAATTTGCACAAAAATGGGAAGATCCAGAATTAAGTGTTTCTTGGCTGCTTTAGGGCCTGTCCCAGATCGCTGCCTGTAGTCAAAAGGGTAGGAGATGGGGTCTATAAATGCTTGTCAGGCCAAAGGAACTGCCAGGCTGCAGGGAGACCCAGAGGTTGGGCTCCTCTGGCTATGCATTTTCCCCAGCGCAGATAAGAGGTGTAAGCAACAGGAGCAGCGTGCGAACAGTCTGCAGCAATGCTGGGAGCAGGGGAGGGGTGAGCTGGAACCAGCAGTTTTAAGTGGAAAGCCTCAAGGGATCATTATGTCTATCCGTGCTGACCTGAAGCCGAAAATCCCACACATTTGCAGCATCTACGTGGGCTTTGCTGTTCCTCCCACCCAGTCCCTAGTTCCTACTCATGTATCTGTTTTCCAGGGTCAAAGTTGTTTGAGGCAAACTGAGAGCCAGTTTCCTTGCATGTGAGTGGAGCAACATGAGAAACTTGTTTGCTTTTCCTCCTTCACCTTCTGTTCTCAAGTGGTGGTTCCCCACCCAGGCAAGGAGCAGGCACCATGTCTGCAAGGACAGGGTTATACTTGTGTTTCTCAGCTCGCGCCCTTGTGCGGAAGGCTGGCTCCCACGGGACACAGCTCCTGCAGCAATGCACTGGCTGGGAAGACATTTGAGTTGCACAGTTTGACCCAGGACCAAGCTGAAGGACATCTGGGTCTTAGTTGCTTGGGTGACCTTGGATTAATCACTTCAACGTTCACAGCTCGGTATTCAAGGGACTAGGATGGGACCAAGAGTTTAGTTTTGCTCTGCAGCATCCTGGCACATCATTTCCCGTCGCCTTCTGCCACCAGCCCTAAAATGAGGACCCAGGATATGGGATATGGCTGTGCTGGCATTGGTGTGAATGGCAGGGACCCCTTCCCAGCCTCCCCGTCACCAGAGGAGCAAACCCCCAACCAGCCAAGCAATTCAGACCTCGATGGCAGCAGCACGCTACGCAGGGCACGGCTCGGGGTAAGAACAGAGCCCCATGGAGGAAGCAGGAGCTTAAACGCCTACTGTAGACACATTAAACTGTATATTTAGATCCTTTTAACCAGGCTCAAAAAGAGTTGGCTGGGCACAGATAACAAGTTTGAAAATTAAGTATACGCTAAGAACTTGCAAGTCTCAGCCCCTCCAAACAAATGCAAAAGGCTGAAAACAACTTAAAAACCCAGCCTTGACACAACTGCTGCAAATGTCCTTTCGAGAGAAGCCTTTACAGGAGCAGAACAGCTTCCTAAACTGAAAGGCAGCAAAGAGTAGGGTCCTTGTTACCAGCATAGGCAGATGAGCAAGAGAGGCTGAAATCCAGCCAGCAAGCAGTCGCCTGTTGGAAGGGAATGAAATCTTTCACTTTCTGACCACACAGATTACATGCGAGGAGAAAATGTTTGCTGTCTTCGGTTATCTCGTGGCATTGAAGAGCAACCATCAAAGGGAAACGGTCTGCCTTCTGGGATAATCACTGGGCAAGACAGTGGCTACAGCAGATAAAGGAAGATGACGCTCACCCAGAGAGGCCGAGCGGCAGAGAACAAAGCTTAGTGACTGGGGATTGCCCTCACCTATGGGGAAAAGGAAACGCTAACCAGGGTGGAAAGCAGAGCAAAAAACGCAGGAAACGTGGGTTGAGCGTACGCTTGCAGCAGGTGTGCATCGCCTTAGATTTCCTACTGAAGCTCTGCTGTTGTGGTCAAGTTCTTATTTTGTAGTTTACAGAAGAGGCGTTTGCAGCTCAATTTTTGCAGTATTTACATAGGCAAAAATCCCAGTGTTCAAAGGGGATTTTTCCATGCGTAGGTATGGGCTCTTCGGGGTTACTTTTGACTGGGTGAGGACTTGGAGTCTGCACAATTGCCATACCGTAAGCACTAACAGATCCTTGCTAACAGGAAAGTTATTTGAATTTAAGGTTGTAGCTTGGTTTCTCTGAACTCCACATAATCTATTTACTTACGCTACAGCTTTCCTTCTGCACTTCCTAATCTCCAGCTGCGAAGATTCAGAATGCTGCACAACGTACGACTTTTAGGTATATCAATGGAAAAGGCATTGTAAGTAATGCCATGCTCCTACAACACGTCTCGTGCCGTTGCAAAGCCGGGATTTGGTCCCGGGAGCACTTCAGTCCACTCCCAACTCTGTCCCATAATTGAGACCTGATTAGTCCCTCTGTGGGTCAGCACCTCTCTTCTGAAAGATGGAGGGGTTTTGTTTCTTGCCTACGCTCATGCCTGTACGTGCCAAGGGCTCGGATCAGTGAGCGAGCCCGTGAGGATGCTCCTCCACAAGACAGCCTCACTCCATTCAGCTCAGCGCCAGTAAGAAAAGGGTCCTACCCACCCAAGTCACAGCCATGTGCCACTTCTTCTCACCCTGTGCCGGCTTCTGAGCTCCTTTGAACCCCATCTCGGAGCTAAATTAACTGGTTACCTTGCAGGAAACTAAGGAAAAAACCCACAGCTTTGGTAGGTTTTCCTGTGTCGGTGAACTGAAGAGGAGCGGGGCAGCTCCCACCAGCACCAGACATGGTGTAAGGGGATGCTGAGACTGGGAGCGGTGGGATGCGGGCGCTTGTGAAACGGGGACGGCGGCTGCCCTGGGGCACTCCGCAACCCAGATAAAACAGCAGCGTACCTGTTTCCCAGCACCGTCCTGATCTGAGGACGAGGAGACGAGCGAAGGCTGCACCCCTCTCCCCCGGGACAGGCAGGACTAGCTCCACGTAAGCCTCCTCCCCTCCCCTCTGACTCAGCTCTAATGCTATGCTCAGCTTTTCACTCTCTCCTTCCTCAGGCACCTCGGCTCACTGTTCTTCGCTCCCCCTTTGCTGACCGGCAGCTTGATATCGCTCAACACGCCCAACTGGCAGCCCCGGCACTCCCGGGATACGTGTCCGCACCCACCGGAGCGCGGGACACGGCCTCTCCCTCCCCACCACGACTTCTGGGGCCGTATCCCGAGCTCAGTCACCCTGTATCCCTCTCCCTGTGAAGTCCCAAAGTTCTGGGGCACGCACGGAAGTTGTGGGAGGGCGCTGGAAGACTGTCTGGGGTTCTGTAACGTACAGGGTGCTCCCACCAGCCTGGTGAAGCAGCACAGCAGCTCGGGGAGCAGACATTACTCCTGCTCCAAGTCATTTATTTGATGATGAGACAGAGGAAGCCTGAAGGAAAGAATCAGAGTGAGAAAACTCGCCTGGAGGGAAGCCTGGGCTAGGGTGTGATGATGTTACAAGATTTCTTTTTATTCCTCGACCAGCCCGAGGACCTCAGCGACTTTTCTGACTCCATCAGGACCCAGTTCAGTGTGGGATGGGTGGGGATGCCACGCTTTCATGCCAAGCGTGGCAGCCCCAGCAGGCTTTGCAGATTGAAGTTGTTTTAGAATAGTTCTGTCTTGCTCCTCTTCTGACAATTTCTTTCTTAGTGTGTGTGCATGAGCAAGCAATTAGCTGCAAGGATAGGAAGACGTTACTGTGCAGGCCCTTTGCAGCACTAACAGCAACTCTGGTTCAGGTTCGCTCGTAAACAGGTGAGCGCATGGAGATACAACCATGTTCGGTTCTGGTGAGGAGCTGCTCCTGCCAGTAGATGACGCCTACAAGAATGGGCACGTCATGGCTCCTACGCACCCACGGTGGAAGCAGGGAGACACCTCCGCTTCCCAGAACTCGGGGACCATCGGGCAGCCGTGGCCGTGCTCACGCCAGCCGTAAGGCTGGACTCCGTGAGAAGCCCCACCACCACTGTCGGAGCTGACTGCACGTGAGGCAACCCAGTTCTGGAAGCATCCCAGCTTTGCCAAGCTCCCGAAGCCAACATGGGTGAGTTACCTTCTTGTGAGCATCTGAGACTCAAATGAAACGTGGTTTGTAAGCGTGGGCACAATGCCATGCTGGGAGGTTATGTGCCATTACGCCTTGCCCTCAAGGTGTGCCGACTCGGGTCTCCACCAACGCGGAGGTTCCTGCACCGCGCTCTGCCGTGCGAAGCTGCCGCCGAGGGCCTGCCTAGCAGCCCTGGCCATCTCAGTTGGACGCGTGGCTTCGCAGGTGATGCTTTGCTTACCTCAACTTCTATACTCATTGTATAAAATTAATAATTTACTGCTAATGGTTGAGGTTTGTAGGGCTTCACCAGTTAGTTTTGAAAAGCCTAGAGGTGCTGTTTTGCCCAGAAGTGGATTCTGAACTGATTTTTTTTTTTAAAGCTTTCCCTTTCTACAGCAAATACTGAAATTTCTGCTCTTTGTCCTGAAGTTAAGAAAGTACAGAACTTTGAAAATTTCTATGCAAGTGTAAATCCAAACTTCCAACCATCTATTTGCTTCTGCATTGCCTACAGGCTTTAAATGTCATTGCACTTTTCCTCATTTTGAAAAAAAACCCAAACAAAAACAAAACCAAGCTTTTGGGTTTTGGTTTGAGGAAGGGTAGAAGGCAATGCCTAATTGCATTTAGGTCTGAAGGATGTCTTAAATTTTTGTAGAAAACTTCCAAATTGCAAAACAAACTCAGAGAAGGAAATAATCTGTCTTTTTCCCTCAGGGTGCCTGCAAACTGCACAACATAAAAACAACCCTAAACACAAGTTGCTTCCAGCGCCTCGGGTATGAGAAACGCCGATGAAAACAACTGCCGTAGGAAGTGTCACGCCGGGGATTCTTCGATTGTCGGTACGCTCCTTCGAGCTGCCTTTAAAAACAAAAACGGGGGGAAAAATGGGAAGAACATCAATTATGTAAGGAAACTCGGCTGTCCTCCCGGTGAGTGACCAAGCTGCTCTTCCCCCCCTTGACCCCGCAGATGGGGCAGCGGCCGGGGCCGCTCCGCCCGGGTCCCTTTGCGTTTCGACAGCCGCTTGCGAAGCGGGGAGCGGGGCAGCGGCTCGGCCTCCCCCGCCCGCCCCGTCCAGCCGCAGCGAGGGCTTTTCTTGGCGAAAACCTGCGATTCCGGCGTTCCTCGGGAATGAAAGAAAGTGACATGTTGGAAGGGGGGGGGGTGGGGGGAGAGGAGGAGGAAGGGCTGTCCCTGCTCCTGCAGGGCGGGATCTTTTTCCCCTTGCTTGATCTATGGAGCCCGCCCCCTTAAATTGGCTCCCGGGAGCGCCCCGTCCACCAGCCCGACGGGGGGAGCGGCGGAAGGCGAGGGAGCAGCAGGCAGGCGGGCGGGCGGCCGGTTCCCCCGTC
>Ga0181612_161105_pt1 | contig 16345 bp, 10 predicted proteins | sample HoacroProtozoa21_FD_119630 | JGI IMG/M metagenome (GOLD analysis project Ga0181612, IMG submission 119630) | Hoatzin crop microbial communities from Cojedes, Venezuel. Combined Assembly of Gp0051906, Gp0051904, Gp0051908
CATCTACACGTTTTTTGAACCCCTCCAAGGATGGTGACTCCACCACTTCCCTGGGCAGCCTGTTCCAATGCCTGACCACTCTTTCAGTAAAGAAATTGTTCCTAATATCCAATCTAAACCTCCCCTGATGCAACTTGAGGCCATTGCCTCTTGTCCTATCGCTAGTTACTCAGGAGAAGAGACCAACTCCTGCAGCACTGCAACCTCCTTTCAGGTCGTTGTAGAGAGCAATAAGGTCCCCCCCTCAGCCTCCTGTTCTCCAGACTAGAGAAGGAGACAAAGGAAGGAGATCATCCTCTGGACAAAGCACTCTGGTTAAAAGTAAAGCCTATTGTCTTCAATATCTTCCATGTATTGCCTCTAGAAAAACCTTGGAATGACTGAACAGATAAGGATTCTGATAAAGTTACCAAGCTTTTCTCTTGATCTGACTTAAAAATCTTTTAATCCAAATTTAAAATTTAATACAATACAGGTTTTTCTCAAAAAAATATGAGTGAACTGAAGTTCTAGAAAGAGAGTAAATAATTTCTAAGAGAAAAGCATCTGGCATCATAGCCTTCTGGTGCAATTTGTAAAAACTGAACTTGGAAGTTCTGTTTGTTATCTAAACCCCACATATCAGGCACTTCTTATGAAGCTGTACCATCAGACAGCTAATTTTACACTTTTAAGTTATATAAGATCAATCTCACCCTAGCTAACATGTTACTTTTAGATGTATTTTAGCAGAAACTGTGAAATATAATGGACCAAATCTGCAGGGAAATTTAAGACGTTTAAGAATCTCAACCTTAACGACAGCACAGCATGTCAGTGAAACTGCAGCTCATTTAAAAAGTGCTCTGAGCCAAACTTTGACCCCAGGCAACTGCTGAGCAGCAGAGCAATGGCTGGGTTGCCCTCAGATGACTTTACCATACTTTTAAGTGGGAGGGTAATAGCCAGTAACCCCAGCTACAGTTGCTGGGGGATGAGGGAGTATCTTCTGTATTTCTACTTCACTGGAGGACCAGTGAAGCCATTAGTCCTACCCCTCTGTACAACAGACGAAGATCTGGTCCACTGCTGCTGGAGTATTATGTTCATTTCTTCTGTCCATGTTTCAAAAAGCATGAGGAAAAATGATCCTGATTATACAAGAAGTCAGACAAGATGATCATAATGATCTCTATCTATAAGCTTGCGAATTTTAACATACGTAAGATGTTCTCCTTCAACTCACATCAATGTAAATCTTCCCTTGCTTTAACCAAGTAGTTGTGTATTTTTGTCACAGGATACTGAATACTGCTCCCACTCTAGCTAAATATTGCTCTGCATTATGTGATAAAGCATAGTGCCCATATGACACCCACTGGATCCTTGTGTGTGTGAGAAGTCCCTAAGTAGTCTCAAATTAATTTTCTGATTGTCAGTACCAGGTGATCTGTCCTTAGTCGCTTAACAGGTGCTCCACAGCACCTCTGCTATCCTTGAAGGCCTGCATAGATTCAACAGGGGCAGTGAGAACTGCAATGCACCGCCTAAATCAACCCAAGAACCAGGTCTCAGTCCCAGGCAAACTGTAGTCTTCTTTTGCAACCACTTTTACAAAACACTGTACAAATGTAAAGGCTTAAAGATGTGAAAAGTTCCTCTAGAGGTCCAGTCGGCAAAGCCTAATTTAAACCACTGCAATCCAGACCTAAACCACTGTAGGATAATCCTACAATCACACACAGTCTTCTAACACAACAAGTACACGCACATATTTCTTTTGATCACTGATAAATAAGTAGAAGGTACTCGATAAAAAACATGGGCTTATGCAGATACAGTGGATGTGTTTTGAATAAGGGTGATTTTTCATTGCACTTTCTTCATTTACAGGCATTTGGTATACAATTTAGCGACCTGAGTTGGAAAATGAAGGGCTAAAATAAAATGATTGGAAATGCAATTTAAAATATTCTGGATATCTTCCAATTGTCTTGCAGAATTTAAGGAAAGAATACAAATGCTCTGGAGCAGGGAAAACAACAACCTGTGTATCTGTCCTGTTGTTGATAAGATACCGTAGTAAACGAAATAATTTAAGCCGTTGAAAACCTACACATTCTTACTTAAATTAGCTATGATGAAATGTATTGCGACAGTATGCTTAGTTTCATTTTTGGATAATCCTGAAAAACGGCTCCTTTCTGTGACAACAACATGAAATTCATTTAATGACAACTTGTGGAATTTCATCTAAAGCAGAGATTTATTTTGAGGCTTTTAAGTTGCGGTGTTACATTAAAAAAAATTATCTGGACATTGTGTTAGCCATAACTATTTGAAAATAAACAACTTTTTTTAAAGCTGACATTATTTGACATTTTTCAGAAGAAAAAAGTCGTCAGAGTGTAAAGCATTGCTTTGGTCACTGTTGTTACTGACCAGGATTCTCTTCTAAACTATCCCCTGTCTCTCACATTTTATGGAATGTGCTCATGTGACCTTATTTGTTTCCTCATTAGTGCCAGGCTTTCTCAGGAATTACTCTGATATTACTGGTGTCATGATTCAGTCTCTGTGTATGTTCCTAAGAATGTCAACTTTTCTTCACCTGCTATTTTAAATAATCACTTGAAGTGTAGTTATTTTCTTGCACAAGAAATGGACTGCGGCCTTCTCTCACCATTTATGTGTACTCCCTCCCTTCTGCAAAAATTTTGCCTTCATCCTTACACCTACATGAAACACGTAACAAGAACCACCCATTCCTCAGTCTGCCTCCTCCTGAAAATCTTTTAGGATCAGTTCTAAATATAAACCTCTTTTCTCCAATAATAATAAACATGTACTCGCCAAGACTTACTTTCGCAGATTACTATAGCACTGATGATACACGTAGCAAACTAGTCCTCATCCCAGCACATTCTAGCAGTTGGTACTTGTAACACACCACCCCCATCAGTTTAACACATACCAGACCACTATTCAGAAATGTGGTGGACTGCTCGATATAATTTCACCTTCATGTGCTCCCATACATATTTTGGAGTACGAGTAACTACCTTCCTTAAATCCTGCAGGGGAAAATGTAGAAAATTGTTGTGAAGGAATTTTTTAAAGCTAGGTTATTTATTCCCTCCTATGCATGTGATTAGAAGGTATTTTGAAAGTAAATGTGCAGTCAGTAAGAAGTGTGAGGATGCCTGTGTCTGACTCAGTAGCATATACATCTTAATGAGGTTTAGTGCAGTGTTGCTCCAACACTGCCACAGGGCTTCAGATGATGCAAAGCACAGGCAGAATATTCTCCCACTGGCTCAAAGGCTCCAGAATTTAAATACATGCAACCACTTCCAAATAGGATTGGCACGTTTAGATCAAAATATTTAGGTAAGTGTTGGAAGTGAGCCGAGCAGAGGAGCAAGTAAGTTCCCACTTATCTTTCTCTAGTACTACTTTATTCTGCCACTCCTGCTGCTGACTGGTTTAAGTCATGGGAAAACAGGGAGATGCTGGTAGGAGTAAACTGCTCCCAGAAATAAATGATGCTCTAAGTGCTAAACTGCAAATAAAATAACTGAATAAAATTGTTCATTGTTCAGAGCATTTCAGAGGTGGGTTTTCTGGTTGCCTGCATGCCTGGGCATTTTGCGTGATCACTACTACGAGAACTGTTTAGGAAAGAGGAAGAGGTTTGTGATCTTTCTTGCCATATCTTGACTCTTATTAAAATAGCTTAGTTTTATCCTTTAGATTCTTCCATTTGCATTTTTGTGTATTATAGTTCCCCAGCAGAAATGAAAGTAGTCCAGACAGTAGTCATGTCACGTCATTAAAATACATAAATAAAAATGTCATAAAATCCATTGAGTCTCTGCAAGTTGCCTCCCACACTAGAGTCGTAAATTGATCTTTGATATTGGTTTGAAGAGCAAGGCAGAAAACACTTAACATCAAGATGGTTAGTGCTGGAAGTGGGAGGATGACACTCTTGATAAATGAAAATCAGAGAGTGCAAACAAAGTTTTCAAAATGCTATAACAGACAGATAAATTCCACAGGAATGGTTAGTACATAATGCACACATTTGGGACGCTAAGCATAAAGGCCAGGAAATACGGTCAATTCATGTGACAAGCAACAATGGACACATTTCAAAAGTGAAAACAAGCAAGCAGATTCATCCATTGCACTTTCTTGTATCAGAGAAAAATATTTGAAGGTCAACCTATATTATTAAGCCAGTTGTAAGTATTTGATTGTGTTCTTTTTGATAAGCCTTTCTTTAGCCAGGCCTCACAATCCATGATAGTGGTTACAGATGGAAATACACTTTGAGCCCAATAGAAACCAGTTTTTGATGAAACCAGTACATTCTGAGAAGGAACCATATCTGGCTATTCAGAACAGCCATATGCAAATAAGTATAAGGGAACGGGTAGTCTAAACTGTTGCCTGGTGAGAGTTAGAAAGTGAGCATCTCATTCATGTTAACATCATAAATTATAATGTCACTAAAGGATGTATTTTTTAAATTTGATGGGAGATGGGATTTTTGGCACCCACTGAATTTTATTTGGTATCGAAAGGATTCGGTGTCTTTCAGTGTCTACTGTTTCTTATTTGTCTATGCTCACAGAATCTTCTCCCATGCACTCCTCCTCTCCAGTTTCTTCTCCACTTCGTTACTCTGGTTCTCTTTGCTCCTCTTTATGAGCGACCCTTGTTCATCAATAAAAGCATAGCAGGGTTTCTTGCTTTGCTCTCATTCTCTCAGTTGGGATTTTAATCTCTCTGTCACAGACAGGCATGCTATTCCACTGTTCCAAATACTGCTGTGTTTCCTTCAACTTCATTCTTTTATTTGAACACCACCTTTTCATTTTTCTCTGAAAATTCAAGTTTACTGCCTTTGTTGACTTTCATCATTGGCCTTTTTTATCTTACTTTTACTGTTCCCTCATGTCTCTTTTCCCATCTTGTTGCAAGTTTCCCTTCTGGTTCTTTGTGTTGTCTAAACCTGATTCAGTACATGTGTACCAATTCAAATCCAGAATAAAAAAGCAGGTCCATTGCCTACACAAGATGTATTCTAGCATTTTCCTTTTAGATGCTAGAAAACTGTACAGTCTGAAGGTTTATTTTGTTCTTGCTGATTCTCCTTCGAAACACTTCAATTATCAGTGAATGCATAATTTGTATGGATGTAAAAACAGTCTGAGATAGTCTTGCAACTGTGTACTTCTTGAAATACATGTTTGCTACAGTTTTAAACAGAATAATTCTCAGGATAAAACAGTGCTGCCTCCATAGCCGGAAATGGTATTGCTTTCAGCATATGTCATTGCTTGCAAGGTATAAATACTGCTCTTGTCAAACTAATCTGATGCACTGCATCTGTCATTTTTTTCCACTTGATTACACTGCAGAAAAGTTTATGCAATCTAATGTGATTTGATAATACTGCATAATAAGTCCGTATTGAATACTAAGTGTTTTGGGAGCAAGTATTTCCCATATAAATGACCTTTATTCTTTGCCAGTATTGCAGACACCCACCAAAATGAGTGATGAACAAACCCCCTTTTTTTGTATGGTTTTCCTTTTAATGGTTCCCTTAGCGGGCTGTTGTGGTATTGACTGAAATACGAGGGGGCTCAAGTGTGGGGCAAATACTGAAGACTGCGATGTCCTAATTTTGAATTCTGATTCTTACTCTTTGTTCAAGACTTCACTCCCCAAGATCCAACCCCAAGTTCTCAGTCTGTTCTTCAATATTTTGAGTACTATTTTCGTTGTTCCATTACTTTAATTTGTTTTCTACTTTATTATATAATTTTAGCTGCAGACATGACTTTCAAGTCAATAGAAAATGCATTTGTTGTGCAGACTAAAGATGTCTTTTCTGCTAGGTTTCTGCTGCTTAATGAGTGTACCTTTGTGTATTTGCATACAGAAAAGGATGGATTTTTTCATCTAGCTGAGGTGCAATCAGGGGAAAATAGTCTGTGGAATAACTTTAGTGTTCACGTTAACCTACACCAATTCTTTCATTTCAGTGTAAGAAGAAACAATTCTACAGGAATATTCTGATGTTAAAGTTAGGATCATTATTAAGTCACTACAGCTAGTTTCCCTTATTAATGATTTTGCCTATAATCAGAGACTTGCAGAACCACAAAAAGCTTCTGTTTAATTTAGATTTAAGATCTGTGAAAGTTCGGGGGATAGGGAGAGTTGTCTTTAGTTGAAAGCAAAACTACAATTTAAAATATGGGAATAAAGCAACTTTGGGCCCAGTGTTTGATGAACTGATTCCTTTAGTGACTTTGTTTTTAAGTTAGTTCCTAAGAGACTTTTTAAAAGTCATATGCATAAATTGGATTACTTGTTGCAAGATGTTTGAAATTTCTTGGCTTTTTTGTATCAACTTTCTAACCAACCATCATTCCAAAATGAATTCCTAAAGGACTGGACCCTGATTCCTAAAGGACTGGACTCACTCAATAGCAGTGAGCTTTTACTTACCCTTCCCATCCTCAGCCATTGGTCCACACTTTGTTAGAATGCACGTCTTGGCCCAGTATTTGCTTTAATGTGTGTTTGCACAGTGCCTACTATACACTTGATGCCATATAAATAATGTATAACTACAATGATAATTCTATAGGTTTGGATAGGTAAACAAGAGAATACAATATGAAAGGTCTATCTGTTTTTTTGGCTATTTTTCTTCTCACTGTAAGCTCCTTTGATGTCAAGAGCTATTTTTAGAATCTCTTACATACCTTGCTGAAAAAGTCTTCTCTGGCAAGATGAATGAGCTTTCTAATACCACATTCATTATGACAGTGATGACACACTGCCTACAAACTGCAGCTTGCAGACACAAGTCAGGGATTCAGAAGAGACTTCTGTATCTTATATTCCACTTCTCAAAGCTTAGATCAAAGGTACCAAAAACCAGATAAGCTGAAAGAGGCACCATCCATAATTTGGAGTAGAAAGCTTCTGGATGAGAACAGAGGAGGTGAAACAAAATCTGAAGAATACAAAACATGGTGTTGGGGCATGACTGAATCTTCTGTCTCACCCACAACATGAAATGGCTTTTTAGTAAAGGTAGCATTACCAAGAATAAATCCAGGCCAAGTAGATCAAGAGGATCAGCACCCAGATCTGTGTTGTGTGAATGCATGTGTTGCATGAATCAGCAATATTTATAGGGGATGACTGGAACAAAGACTATCCTTCTATTCTTTCTGTCAGAAATCTATGGTGAAGGAAATGCTGTATGATAGCAGTAAGCCAGTAATTAAATATATCAAGTGTATAGATATCAGTTTCTGTTTTGCCTTTTAAAAAATTAATTACAGATACAAATTTTTCATTATCCATATTATGGTTATTTGCCCAAAAAAGAAAATCTGTGTATTTACTATAAACACATTTTAAAATAGTCAGTCATTATGCTAATAACGCTCACGTGCAGAGTATATGACTCATAGAAAGTGCAGGTGTGCAGGAAGCACCTCATTGATTAGACAGTATTAAGTCAATTTGTGAATAGTGAGGATGTTTTCATTGCATTCCCAACTACTTCTTCTATAATAACTTCTATTAAGCCCCCACCTTTCTCATAATGAAAAGTTCAGTGCAATTTATACTTCTGTAAGACCTTATTGTGGCTTTGTTAAAGACTATTCCAAGTGTATCTGATAATCTAACACACCCTGCTCATAGATATCAGGATATCTGATTAGGTCTAGGTGAGAACTTGATAGTTTCTGACCTCCTCTAGTTACTTATTCACTATTGATCTAAAAAGGGTGAGAGCACGGGCCTCAACACCAGTATACGATGCCATAATGTGGCAGATCTGCATAAAGGTATCAGTCCTTAGCAAAATCTAACTCTTACCACATGTAACATCTACATCCTCATTCCTCTGAGTACATTATAACTCTCCTTCTCTCTCTAGAGAGCTTCAGAGCTGTTGATTTTCACATTCCAGATGCTGACTGGACTGAAAAATCTCAAAGATCTTCTACTGACCAGAGGCTGGCTGAAAACTTCCATTATCAGGAAGAACTGAACTTTCTATAAGGTGTTAAATCTTTGCAGCTGCCAGCACAAACACACAGTTATGTCACGACAATGTATGTTGGGTGAAGCTTGCCCCGTTCCTGAGACAGAAACTCTTCAGGGACCAGTCAGAGATGATGGAGGGAGCTCCAACGTGAAGCTATCAGAAAGGATCCTCTTCTGCTCTCTAACTGCAAAGAAAACTTAATAATTCCTCTAAACATATACAAATCCTCAATCAGATACACCTAGTTTAAATGATGTTCATCCTTAAGTAGACTTCGATGTAAAGAAGGACTTGTATCTAAAACAATCAGCCTCATTTAATGTGTTCCTGTAAGGTGTTCAGTTCCCATGCTGATGACATTATGGACTGGCACACCACTACAGGAGATTCTTATACACAGTGGAAACTCTTCGGAGAACGATGCATGTTTGTGTTTCGTAATTGTACACTATCTAAACAACTCTGGAATCTTAAATAAACACAAATAAATAAAATCATAGCACTTCACAGCCAAAGATGGTTGGAACTCTTTGGTTCTCCATATCTGAGTAAAAATGATTGTGAACATTTTTAGCATCTCACTAATAACCCGGTTACGACATCCCATTTCTTTTCCAAGCAGTTTATGGGCCCTTGCCAGTTCCTATCTATCCAATTTGAAATGGATCTGTTACGTTACTTCGGACTAGATTAGCAGTTACAGTATCTTACAATATCTATCATCTGTATTGTAGTTTAATGGGATAGTTAGTCTTATACCTAAAGAATGACATTTTAAATCACATCATCATTTTATTATTAAGCAAAGAAATGATAGCCATGTCTTGAAATGACCATCAGTGTAAGGCTGACTCAGTTATCTCCAAGGGATGACTTTATAGCTTCGAGAACTGACAGATTGTTATGTCATGAAATTCATGCAGCGCATGGTATTGCGGCTGTAAATCACAGAGGCAACTCATACAGTGGCCAGCACCCTTTGGAATAATCTTTACATTCCTGTTGTGTTCAATAAGCCTCTTAGTTGAAAGATTACGCATGATGAGTTTTTTTCTTCAGGACTGGCAAAGGATAGCTACTGTGTCTTTGACAGCTGCTTACCAAAATTTAAACAAGGCTTTTTGCTGCCCATTTATCTGTACTTGTACCCCTCCAAGGACTATGAAGGACAAGCAACTCTAATCCAAAGAGTCAACTTGCCTTTTGTGGTTTGCTTTAGGCGCAGTTAAATCTAAACTGCTAATCTAAAATCCTGAAAGCACTATATCAATTAAAATAAATAAATCAAGCCATTACAGCCAGACTGTGCTAATATTTAGGTAATCTATCACATTTTTTGCTTTGTCTGACAGAGATCCCCGCTCCTGCTAATTGGGTCTATTCAGAAATCATGTTGAGAGAGCAGGTTGCACCACAGTCCTGGGGGAAGTCCCTTGCTGCTTCACACATACTGAGATGTTATTTTGAAGTCTATGGCTTCCATTGCAGCCCCAGGCCACGCAGAGTAAAAGATAACTGCACAGATATCAGATTCCCTCTTCTCTTGACCTCCAGCTACCTACTGGAGTAAGGACAGCAACACCTAGGAGCTTCAACCCACTGTGCTTCTGAATCCATCCATGAAAAAATGCACCTGCTTTGTATTAAGTCCTTACTGATTGCATAAGGCCTGAAAATTGTTACTGCTGCTCCCAGATGGGAGAGTTTTTAAACCTACTGCTGAGAAGAGTAAGACATAATAACTTTTTCGGCAATTTGCTGGGTGGCACAACTAGAAGGATCTCAGAGCACCAAAGCTTGCGTCTGCCCACCTAGCAGTAATTTTCTCAGAATATCTAATTTTCTACCTAGAAATGCAACTGTGCTCAATTTGTTCTCCATCTCATTTTTCAGAAGAGCCACTCTGGATTTACAGCGATGCATTCATGGATTTTTGACTTATTACGTTGCTTGTACTTCTGAACTCTGCTCAAGAGATGGAATACAGACTTGCATGACCCCCTGCCAACACAAAATGCTGACTATCCTTATTTCCAAAAGCCCAATATGTTTGTTGTTTTGGGTTTTTTTTCTGAATATGCAGTCTTAAGGACCACGATGATTAGACAATTTATAGACCATATATGCAATCCGGTACGCATCCTAAGAATCCTGCTGGTTTTGCTAATTTGGTATTCACTTTCTTTGCCTCTATATTCTCTTCCTCGCAGTGGATGAAGTAGGCTACAGCAACACTTGGTCCTTTTTACAGCAGTTTTTACATTGACTTTCAGAAATTACTTTACTTAATAAGGAAACGATAAAGCAGTCATAAAATTCTAGGCTGCATCTAACAGGCTTCAAGAAACAAATAAGGTTCATAACAAAGTATATCTTTGGATTTTTCATTTTGTTTTTCTAAGAAGGTCAGCAAATCTCAGGACAGTTCAAGAAAACAACCTCCAGTAATAAAACTTACAGTGGAAAATTAACCAGCACTTTTAGCAGAGCAAGAGCGTTCTTTACAAAACAAATTATTATGTCAGCATGTGTTATTTTCAGAGGATGGAAAATACACGAATAATAACGAAACATAATTTCCTCCCAAAACAATGTTCTAGTCTTCTATCATATGCTCTCAACATCTAAGTCATACAAATTTGTACACTCACACTTGTTGTGGTAACACAGATACACAGCTTTAAAGGAACTATTCAACAAAATCTTCTCCCAGCTAGAGAAGGTAAAGTCTCATGTTACTGAAGCCAGGAAGTTTATTTTAATGTCTTTCAGCTTTCATTAATTACTTCTGCTCTAGAGAATGTTAAACAGTTTCTCAGACTGCATCCAGTCTGATGCTAACATGTTTGCTTATTCCCAGACATATAAACTCTGATCAAGTATGGATGAGTTGGTATTTTCCAAAGCGAGTGGAAGCTTAGTTCTTCATAATGATTCCCTTCTTCCAACACAAACAACAAATGATTGTGTACTCTGTCTACAGCTTGACTGAGGTCCTCAGGAAAGAACGCAGATCCTTTAAAAGTCTTTTCTTTCAAAATTGAATTTCACCTCACCAATGCCCTCATTCAATCAAGGACTATCAAACCAGTATTGCCTCCTTGCCACACTGTGGTCTGCTTTCCTCCTAGGAAGGTGACAGACTTGTCAAAGCAGACAGGCATGATTTTTGTTTTTAAAGCTAGAATAATTTTTTTAACCATAAGTTTTCTACAAAATGAATGGCATGTAATAATAAAACCCTTTGTTACTTAGAATTTAAGTCCTGTTTTCAGAAGTAATTTAAGGACTTACAAGACTGCTTTGTTTGCAAATTCTGTGTGACTTACTTAGGAAGTAAGTGAATTCCAGTGACTTACTGGAATTAATGACATCTAAGACGGAGGTACTTTCTTGTATGATGTACAGGAAAACTTGGGTACCTAAGAATGGTACCCTACAGTGCTGTACCCTTTAGTACCCTTTAGCTGTCATCTTGGAAAGGGTGAAAACAGAGCTTGATCCTCTCCAAGATTTAGGTGCCCCTGTTTGGGTTGCAGGAAGGCAAGTCCTGTTTTCAGTACTGAGGCCTCTGTGGTGGCAAGGTGTCCACATTTTCTGCAGAAATTCTGCAAGAGGTCAAGTCTTTATTTTAAAAAGAAATCTACAAGAGTCAAGAAAAAGTAGTCCTTTCACTTTTTTTTTATCTGGCATTTCATTCATCCAAGGTGCAAGACAGAGACTTTCAGTTCTTCCTCTGCCTTTAGGGATTTAAAGCTTCATTCCCGACACTCCCTCCCCAATGACACAACCCTATCCACAACTCTGGGCTGCAGCAGACTCTGCAGGAGGAAAATGCTCTCACTCCCCTTCATACTGCACTGTGCACGGAAATGGAATTAGTACACATACGAACCACTGATTCAGCCATACAGTTATTGACTGCAGCTACAACTGATGTAGTAACCTCACTTGTAATAATACTCCATTATTACACAGAATAAGACTACGCAAATACAAGACAAATCACTTGCATCAGAGAGACTTTTTTGCCCTTTAGAAAATAAACAAGTGAAACATGACTTAAAGGAATGTAACAATGAAAATGAGTGTGCTGGTTTTTTTTTTTTTTACTTTTGTTGCTCTGTATTATGTTCAGCACATACAAGACACCTCTGCTGCTTTTTCCCAAAATGGCAACTTATAACAGGTACCTCAAGAGAAATAAGTTAGAAGAACTCTGAGTGACTTTTCGGATTTATTTGTTTAGGGTGTTTGCATGACGGGTGGCCTTGCAAGAAACTGGAAGGGCTGTTCCAGGAAAGTGAAAAATGACCAAAGTATTGTGGCTTCTAATTTATTTGATAGATGACGTCAGACTCAAAAACGGTGTTTTAGTGACTCTCTGCTTTTTTTTTTTTCCTCCCAGCTACAGTGTCCACTTTTAAATTTGGTGAAGTTTAACATGCAGTGGAACACAGGTCCCATCTGCATCTCCACTACAGTCTGATTTCCACTGCCTTGACTTACTTTTATTTGATTATAATAATTTTCTTTCATGATGACTGTCAATTTTAGTATTTTATTTATATCCAGACTGCAACAGACCAGAGTAAAATTACTACTAGTTTACTAAAGTCTGTTGTTCTAGCAATTTTCCCTTTGACAGAGGTAAAATTTGTATACCATCTGGTTAACTGATGCCGCTGTGTCAAAAATATTTGAAGATCCAACTTCCAAAATTCTGTTTCAGTTTAAAAGCACTTATTTTTTTTTATTATTACTGATAACTAAAGAAAATTAAAGCAGCATGGTAAGCTGTTACATACCTGAGCAATTTTGACAATAAAAGCAAACCAAGCCAAACCAAACCTGAAGCCATTTTTTGGAATGACATGCAAACAGGTAATAAAAATGGAATCACAAATTCTTCAAATAAGATTTGTTTTAAAAGAAACAAGCATACTTTTTACTTCTGTATGCCAGTTAAATAGCACAGGCAGTGTTTGTCCAAAAAGTGAATGACTGATGGTAACTGGTTCATAAAATAGAAAGAAATATAGATTGAATTTCAATATATTTTCTTTTAAATGCATGTTATTTCAGAAAACTCCCAGCTGCAGCATGTGTAAGGACAGGTACATGAAAAGTCTTGATAAATACAAGCGCATGGGCTATGTGTGGTTGTAGAAATACAGCTGCGAGTAAAATGGTTCAGCAAAAGATTGTCTTTGATAATCTTATTTTTAAAATATCTAAATGTGTATAATTCAAATGTATACTTGCTCATTTTACAGTTCAGTCCTCAGAAAGATCAATAAATAGTGTAAACAACTTCTTTAGATAACTTTTTGAAAAATAGCTAAGAAAGGAAATTGGGAAAAGCTGTGTGATTTTAATACAGGGAAGGAGAAACTAAAACATTAAAATACTTTAGCATAGTACATGAATTTATATATTGCCCCAAAATAAGACTCAGTTTTAGGATATCTGGTTGGGTTTTTTTTAAACTTCAGCTTTCTAAAAATTTAGATGGCTGAAGCTGCAAGCTTGTACAGTAAGAGACAACAATCAAGGACTGGAAAGACCAAACAAAAGGTAAGCGGATATGGGGTTTCTAGTCTTAAAGATGCTGTATCCTCATTCAGACTTGAATAAATTGCATCTGACAAACATTTGGTGATCAAAAGAATTGGTGGTAGTATGCTATCTAAAGTATTATTTATATTTTCATTACAGAAACTCACTAATTGGCCCAGAAGAGTCAGACGACTGTATAAACACCAAGGCTACAGCTAAAGCACCTTGTTAGGAACTGATATGTAATGTTATAAACTCTGTTTGGACAGATACACTGATTTTGGGAAGTATTCAAATGCGGTTTTACTGTACTGCGTAAGGTAGTACGGGGGTATGTTTGCAAGAGTGTCCTTGGGATACTAATGTATTCTTATAATAGTAACATATAAGAGCAATTAATTACCAAATTTCACTTAACTAACATTGCACTCTTTATGATTTCAGACGTTGCACTCCACAGATTTTTACACCACACCAAGAGCTACAAAGCAACAGCAGGTAGTCAGAGAGCTATTAGCTGTCTATGAGTAACAGCACTTATAATGACTGTAGAAGCCATTAAAATGCAGGCAACCATAATTTCATCAGGAAAAAAAACAGGTCTGTATGGAGAAAGAACATTTTTCATCTCTAGTCTTCTAGTTTATTGTCCCGGAGCCATTATACTGCCTCTCCCTCTTTGAGTGATTGCTACACTCTCTAACAGCCCTATAGGTCAAACTCAAGGTACTGTGTTTCACAACAGGATCAATTTTCTCAAAGTTTTCGCTGCAGTTTAAAGAGGTACACTAAGGCTGCACCTTTGGTAAAATATAGCTGATCTGATTGTTTTAAAATTGAGCATATCTGAGAACAACATTGACCTAGCTATCTGATAAAGAGGTACTCACACGAATGTCCCAGTCACTTTAATACCACCGTTGCTAAAGAAACTGAAGACAGAAAAAAAAATGTGTACTTCATCCAGTCCATCTGATTATACAAGTAAAACTATTCTTTTAAATACTTGTTAGCATCATTTCCCTTTCTACATTTATTTTCTACATTTACATTTTTTTCCAAAACTGTATTATTAGAAAAGAAAACGTATGCTTTAAATTTTATTTCTCTGATCCTTCAGACTGATTTCTTACACCGTTACTCTTGCACATTGCTGGCTGCAGAGGAGCTCTGTGCAATATAACGTCTTTATAAGCAGATGCGCTGGAAGAAATGGACTGCCTTTTTCTGTGCTGTAGCTGTGGAGAGCATATACACATATCAGTATCAGAATTTAAGCATGTATCTCTATACCCAAGCAAAGATTTAATGGAAATGCTAAGGCAGTTGGAGAGTCATAAACCCTTCTCCTTCCAAAAGAAGTAGATAATGGGACATTCACATGCTGCCTCTGGGGAAGCAGTTGCTGCTGTGTGCCTGCTGATGGCCTGCATCCAAGGCACAGCTTGAGCCAGCTTTGTCTCTAACAATATACACACAGGGTATATATATATGTGCATTCCTATGTGTATGGAAATCTAGGCTCATGTATATATTTAAGCCTCCCTTAAAGAACCGGCATACTGCCAGACAGGTACTTCTGCACCCAAATACGTGAGATAATTCATCTAGCACAAACATTTTTCTTCCTATGTATAACTGAAATTCAGAATTGCAAATGCAGTGAACATAATGAGGGAAAAAAGATTATAGGGATGTAAGACTACTTCTCAGGCCTTTTATTGTACCAAATACAAATCCTCTTTTTCAATTATCCTGAGTAAGCATTAAGCGTATGGATAGAGGCGACTGGCTAAAAGGCCTGTCAGACAGAGAATGAAACAGAACCGTGCTCTGTAATGTTTGTCTTTGATTTTAAGTGGAGCTGCTAAATATGTATCTCTGCCTTTTTATGCAAAGTATTTTTTGCAAGATGATAATGTCACAAATGTACTGAAAAGAAGAACATAGATGAACTCTGATGAAAGCTTCCTGCAACAGCAAATATTTTTTAAATACATACCCTTGAAATTCCGGTAAAACTAAAGTACTATTCTTGAACAATCCATAAAAGCTTTCAATTAATATAAAATGGTTCCCAAACTGTGCATTTTACCATATTAATAAAGCTCATGTTTTAGCTACACAAAAAAATCCTAATAAGTAAAGATAACACACAAAAGTACTCTGTCAGCTGTACAAGAAATCTACTGATATAAAGAGCACCCCGTTTATCTACTGTAATAAAAAGTCACTAATCTGAGTTTACCAAAAGGTTAGACTGAAAAACACGAGTGAGACTGGTATGCTGGAGGCAAGGCTGGTACGATAATGTTAAGTGCCATGGCATCATCTTCACACTGAGTCTTTCCTGAAACCACAGCTCAAGGCTTCTGTAATTGCCTGGCACAGCTGAAGTTTCCATGCTTATCAGTTTGCAAGAAACAGCAGCCTGCGTTGAGCTTTTCTCATTACCAGTGAGTATATATGTGTGCCTGGCTCCCTGGGAACTCAGCAGTCATTATTACCCTTGCAGTCCAAAATTATTTAACTTTTCAGTACCTTGGTGCACTAAATCTGGATAAGAAACTTTGAGAAGTGAAAGAGAAAACCCAAGCCTTCCATCGGACCTGAATTCACACAATAGCCAAACTCTCAACAGCACTAATTAAATTGAATCATAGAATCACAGAATCTTAGGTTGGAAAAGACCTCTAAGATCATCAAGTCCAACCA
>Ga0181612_141760_pt1 | contig 16341 bp, 10 predicted proteins | sample HoacroProtozoa21_FD_119630 | JGI IMG/M metagenome (GOLD analysis project Ga0181612, IMG submission 119630) | Hoatzin crop microbial communities from Cojedes, Venezuel. Combined Assembly of Gp0051906, Gp0051904, Gp0051908
CTCGCCGCGCGCCCAGCCAGCCCGCTCTCACCGCAAGCCCCCGTTTCAGATGGCAGCAGCACAAACCCCTCCCGAGCTGCCCAACTCTGTGAGCAACCTCCTGCCTTGGTGCTCAGACGGCAAGTCCCGGTGGCTGGCCACCAAAACAGGAATTGCTGGGGGGGGGGGAAACCCAACCAATTTCTCATGGAAGAATCAATCCCTCCCCACCCCTCACCTCAGAGGAAGAGATCCATGCCCAATACAGAAGACACAAATACCTCGATGCCACCATCTCCTATTTAAGCAAAAGCCTGAAGAACTAAACTAGACAATAATTTTGCTTGGCACGCCGCTGCACGTATGCTGACCTGAACGAAGCTCAATCCGATGCTGCACTGTGCCACAGGAACTGTTCTTGCCAAACACAGCCAAGAATTTAGGCGACATGACTTCAGTTGTTTGCTTTACTCGGAAATTCACAAGTCCAACAAAATCCAACAAAAACTGGCATTAGGCCTGTACAGTCCATATATAAAAAGGGTTGGTTTATTGTAGTTCAAATACATAAACTGAACAATCCCAACATTTCAAAATTAAACTTTAGAAACACAAGTTTAACATTCAAAACAGGAGTATAGTTTACAAGAATTGCCCGGAGGGGAAATCCACAGTCTAATCCAGAAGTATGTAAAGATCACTTTATCGTAAATAAAAATGTGTTTATACAACCGTCCTGTTCTGCTCCAGTAACCACTGTTGTTTACCAAGTGTTTCCAACTGAGTAAAAATTATTAGACAAATCTCCACCTGGGCAGAGCAACCTGATTTTGCTTCCAATTCATGGCCAGGGTAAGGAACAAAGCAGACCTGTGAACAAATTTAACGTGGTCTCTCAGTCCTAATCCTCCTCTCTCATTCCTAACTCGGGCTGTAATGGGTTTAGTTCCATTGACAAGGGTGAAAGCAAGCAGAGGATGGGGACTTGTGTTTCCAGAACGTGGTCTTCAGTAACCCATAATTTAAGCGTTTCGCCTCCTCAGCCAGGGCCTGGGGGTGACCCTTCGGAAGCTGGCGGCACACACCTAGCACGAGTTCAAACCGCACGCGTGGTCATCCTTAAGACTCACAGGTACGACGCTGCCGAGACAAACGCCTCCAAAGATCAGACATCCACACCTCATATACAGATACTGCGCTGCTCTGAGCTCTGAAGTTACCAAACACAGCCCACACGTTCGGGTTTTTGTCAGTCATGCCCCGAAGAAACTCATCAATACCTTTAACGTGGGTTTTCTGTCGTTGGCTCCCCCCCTCCCCAAGACCATTTTACGTTCACAGATGCTGCTTCTTCCTCTGCTCCTCAGATGGTTCTGCAATATATTCACGGTAATGTATATGTATAAACCTGACAGATGGCTCATGCAAGCTTTTTGATTTAACAGATACTCTTGGCTGAAGAGTATTTCATAACTATTTTGTTGTTCGTCTTGTAGGCTCTGAAGCTGTGGGTGGTGGAGGTGGGCCCCGACGGTCCAGGTCATCTACGTAGGACACAATGAGTTTGCGTCTCTCCTCCGGTACGCAGTCGAGTACCAGGTACCGTTTGTCGTTCTGTAGTATCTTCTCTACATCTTTCAGATGCTGATCTGACTCCTGGATCAACTTTTTGGATCTGAAAGCAAGCGTTAGAGTTACCACCCTAGAGTGGTCCCGGGTGCAGAGGACGCCCCGGAGCCCGCCCGGCCCCAGCGGCGGCCGCTGCGAGCTCAGAGGAGCTGCCCGCAGTGTAACAACCACAGGCAGGGGCGGAGGAAAAGCAAAGCAGGGACCCGGGTATCGTCCGAGCCAGCAAGACCCGGCTTTGGGTCAGGACTGGGCACACCACCAGCACTCCACGCACAGGACACAAATTCTTGCCACACCGGTGCTACATTAATGAAGCACCATGGAAGACTCACGCCTGGCTGCAATGGGCTTGTACAGCACGACATGAGCTATACAAATGCTAAAACCTAGAGGGGACTGAAAATAAATTAAAAAAAAAAAAAAAAAAAAAAATCAGAGTTTTACATCCAGCATCTAAATGAGGCAAACAGAATTTGGATGTGGAGGTCTCAGCTACGGTCCAGCCTGACCAACTGTGTACCCCACCAGCTCAGAGCACCGTGGTTCAGCTCCCTGACGGCAGCCGCACATCAAACCACAACTCCAACACACCACAGTGCTGACCGCAAAGCAACCACGCAGCTCGTTAGCATCCACATAACTTAATTTCATTTTGTCCCTTTTAAGTAAACTCGTATTTCCGATGGGAAACTTATTTTGGTCCACACCCAAGATTCTGTATCAGCCTTACCATCCCCTGAAACGGAGTGGAAGAGCCAACCGCTCTGTAAATCCACCCGCCTGCACCGCACACCCTTTCAATGAAATCCTCCCTCAGAAACCAGGCAAATTATTTATGGGGTTTTTACAAACTTTCAATGGAGCCAATATTTCTTTGCTGTCTACTCCAAAGTCCCGAAACAGTCCTCCCTTCAGTATCGACCCCTCCCGAGTCCAAACCAAGGACGAGCACCAACACGAAGAGGGCCCTCACCACAAAACGAAGTTAACGCCCGGCAGCTCGCGGGCTGTTCACACAGCACTGCCCCACAGCCGGAGAGAACCTCGCACCTCTGCTGGTTCGATTCTCATTACTTGTTAGCCAGCCAGCAGAAGTGTCAAAATAGAGCAAAAAGAAGTCTCTAACTGCTGCAGACTTTTTTTTCACAGGTTATGAAAGGTTGTAAAAGGGTAACTTAAGACATCAACTTATGCTAGGAGAAAAAACACGACATCAGTTTGTTGCCATTTACAGGAAGAAGCGCAATAAAAAGATTAGTCTTTTGTTGACATCATGCCACGCACCTGTACGTTATAAATTTGGTCTCTTTCAATAGTGTTCGGAAGTCAGCTTTGGCAGTAATGTATTTGTCTCTAATGTATTCCTCAAACTCCCTTTGTTTTTTCTGAAGGAAAAAAGGTAAGTTTAAACACTGAATGCAGATTAAGTACTTCACACAAATTCACATACTAAACATAAGCAATAATTACATGTTAATTATACTTTTCCTTATCTGTTACATTTTTAATTTAAAAAAATCTTATTTAAACAATAATAATTCTGTTCACATAAAGCAGAAACCACTCCAGCAGCCATTAGCTTACTTCCTCCGTACCCTGCACTACACTGGAAGTCAGCAACAGTCACACAGACCACTTACCCTGTCACTTGAAGAAAATTTAATGCACCTTGGATCTTCTTTAATGATTTTTTTCACTTCTTTCCATGTTGATGTTAAGGTTATCTTTCAAAAGAAGCAAAAATAGTTAAATTAAAAGAAAATTAAATGCTAAGAATATAGAATGTAAATACTACCGCATCTGAAGCTTTTAAATACCTCCCAAGTCCACTGACAAAGTTGTTGCTGTATTTTTAAGAGTTGGGTTTTGATTATTCATACTACTACATTTGTATTTTTAATTAGTTGACTTTATACTTTTCTTTCGTATTTTGAGATGGCATTTTCAGATCAAAGTCCTCACAAACACCATTTACATACCAAAGTCTTTTTCTAGTGCATATTTATGTATGTGACTGTTGTTAAAAATTACCTATGGAAAACTTGCTTCAGAGTTACATGTCTGCCATTTCATTCTATCACACTAAAAACCTGCCTAATGTCTTAAGCACTTCTGACTAATGCATTAAAAAATGAGGTAAAAACTTTTGGGACTAAAGTTGTCACGTAACTAAAAAAGAGTAAGACTCGCTAAAGCCCCACAATACACAGAACAGGCGATAGATTTCCATAGCATTACACAAGTTCAGATTCAGTAGGACAAGATAGAGCAGGAGAATATCAAAACAGATGAACTTGGTAAGATTATAAACTGATCGTCATTAAGACAAACACACTGGATATCTGAAAGAGCAAGATGCCATACAGTAAAGAGTATCAAATAACTCAGTGCTGAAGAAATGTTAACCTCCTGCAGGAGACAAAAAGATCACTGATTAGAAGTTTAAATGTAAGTGAACTGTACGTTAAACCGAAACAACACTCAAGATAAACAAGGAAACCTAATGCACAAGCTTTATTATGAAGAAGAAAAGACAGTGGTGAAGCAAAGGGGCCCTGGAAATAAAACTAAACAAATCAGACTGTGTGACAGAAAAGCAGAAAAAAAGAAATCACAATGGGCTGGCAAAGATTTGACGTTCAAATATATACAGCTCTTACTGCTGAAGTTTCATCCAGAAGTTGCCTAAAGTGTTCCCTCTTCTTTTTGGTAAGTGCTTCAATGTGTTCATTAAAGAGCTTTTCTTTCTCTTCTCTTTCTAGCAAGGACCCAGATTCCCATCGATGATCTTTGCGTAGAGTCCTCCTGGTATCAGACCACGACACATCTGAAGAACGCACCTGAGCCAAAAGATGATTATTTCTTTAAGCTATTTTTTCCCACAGTTTACTGATATTTCTTATGTACTACTTAAGGTTATTTCTCTTGTTTTAAGCTCATATTAAAGATTAAAAAAAACCAAAAAACAAAACCAAACCAGCTTTTAAGTAAGAGATGGTAGTAGCTTCCCCACAAATACTAAACATGGAGTGGCAGAAGGAATTACTTTGCATCAGTTCAAATGCAGACGGAGATACCCCACTGACCTGGCTGAGTATCCTCTCGAAAAGAAAAATCCAGCACCCTCCTCCTCCGTGAGTAACAGACTATATTAACCACAAGTGGTCTGGAAGGGCAGCTTCAGAGATAATTATTTCCAAGGAGACACCAGGAGCTCTGCAGTGCCGTGCTCCTAGCCCAGAGAGCATCCTTGAGGAGCTGCTGCTTTATGGTACTAGTGTACCACCAGATCAGCAACGAGCTGTTTACATCCTGCCCCCTTATACAGATTTCAGTGCTGAAATGTGGAACTGAGCACTAGTAACGTGTTTGGATTTCGTATCCTACACCAGGGAGCAACAGCGTAGTACACATACTGGTGAAAACTCGTTTTGCTAATCCTGCCCCCTTAGCAGGACGTTCACCATAGAAGAACTGTGCTCTCCCAGATTAGCTTGACCAGGAGAACAAAGGGAACACAGAACACAGCTGAGAGATGGTATGACAAAGACACTGTGTTTGGAGCACGAAGAGGAGAGACAACACAAAAATAAGGGGACTATTCCTAATGCTCAACAATCTCTAATTTTCCAACAGACATACAGAAGTTTACAGCAGCATGACTGAAAACCTGCCATCGCCTGTGAGACTCCAGCAAAACGCAGCAGGAGTAATGCCATCACCCAACAACCCGGGCAAGACACCAGAACACAAACCCTAAACGCAAAGCCTTCGCTTCCAGCCAAGGCAGAACTCCCAACAGTGAGTGGAGGGCAGTGGGGAGAAGACAACGGGATTCTGTTTCTGCATAAACTTAACTACACAGGCCAAACAGATTTTATGCAGTGCAACACTTAGAAAAAAGAATGCACTGACAAGCTGAGAAAGCCTGTCCATATCTCACCATGTCAGACAGAAGCGCTTTGAAGTTTTGTATCGCTTCTTCCCGTTTGTGCTGCTCACGTTCTCTATCAATTTCCTTGGTTTGCTCTGAACGAGCTTTCTGGACTTCCCTTTCTCGTTCACGCAAACTTGCCTCAATGCGAGCTTGTCTCTCGAGCTCCTTTTCTTTTTCAGAATCTAAATTCTGAAACACAAGAACAAACCTTTCTCAATAAAAACAACACAACACCTTTCATATTCTCATTAGACAGATAAGTAAATTACAGGGTTATCAACCTAAAGGCATCTCGGAGCAAAATATTTCAAAATGATTTGAGATCTATGGACTACAAAATTTTGCTTCAACAGCTATGTGGAAGCATTCTAGGGTTTACACGGGGCAAGAAGTTTGGTCACAACGCTGAGCTCAGAATGACCATTCTCAGGACCATGATACTTGAGTCCAGTGACAAACCCAACTGAATAATGACAGGGCGGGGGTAGGGTGGTGTCACTATTTGTTAGCCCAGTTTTACATCCCTAACCATTCACTGCCTGGAAGGGAAAGGCAGGAACACTGGGCTAAGAGCGACGAGCCAGCGAAGGAACTGTGTATGAACCATCTATATTCCTGAAGGAAGCTCAGCTGATAGAAAAATCACAGCGAAGGAAACTCTGCCCATCCTGGCAGGAAGTCATCAGTGGTGTCTGTATTTTCTGAAGTTCTACAGCCATTTTTACAACCAATGGCTTTACAGGAGTCTCTGCTTTTCTTGCTCTGCTGGATAAATTCTCCCAGGTATCACGTGTGTGTATGCACGCGTGCGTACAAATACCATGAACATCTGCAGCAGCACCACCACCAGCAGGGATAGTACTTCTAAGTTTCAAGCTGTAATTCTGGGGTACTTCTACAAATAACTGTGGCATAGAATCCTCTTTAGTATGGAACTAAAGCACATATTAGTCTGTCTTCTAGTTAGTTGCTTCACACACTAACAGAAATGTGACCGGCAGAACATCCAAAGTTGTAATTCCAAATGTCACATGCATACCTTAGCTATTTTCTCTATGTACTGTTTGAAAAGATCTTCCCTCTGCGAAGAGCTATCCACTGCTTTGTAACGGGGGTCAGTCTCTACTTTGTCCTTCACTTTGCTCCAGCGAGACTGACTGTCCAGGTGGTGATTAGCCAGTAGCTCAAAGAAGTCCATTTTGATCTGTTTTACAGACAGAAACAGAAAGACAGTACTTGAGAAAGACACTTTCACACCCAACAGTTTGCTCTTATGAAAAAAGGAGTCAACTTACCTCCAATAGAGGGAAGAATATTAATACTACATACCATTACAATTTAGAGAAATCACTAAAACTCTGAACTGAGACATAACCACGGCTAAAATTCACTTCCCCTTGGGACAGTTTTGCTAAAGCAGATACATTAACAAAATCTGCTACATCTAAGATGGGCTATATTCTTTAAGGAATGATTCACCAATAGTTTTTATTATTTTACTCCAATTTAAGCTTCATTTTTTCAGCTTTTTTATATAGATATCGAAGTAACAAGTTACTGGCTCTGCATTATAGCATTTTGCATATTAATACTACAGAAGCTATGTAGCTTTACACAGGGCTCTAGACAAACCAAGTATTTATGGATTCATCCTCCAAGTGTACAACGAACAGTGGTAAATACTTGGATCTGCTGATAAAGAGCAATGTCTTACGATGGATCTAACCAATAAAGAATTACCCATATATGGTAATTAAGTAAATTACATTTAAGATGGATATGCACATATATAACGAAAGCTTAAGGAAATGTTTTAGTCTGCTTTTTCAATTGGAAATAGGATGTCAGCACTCTGACCATAACAACAGCTGTTGCCAAAGGGCTGGCACAGGATCAATCGTATTATTTTTTTTAATCTCAAGACAACTAGCAAGACATTTTCATCCAAACTCCCTAAACCAGCAGTTGCAAGAGCAACTGCTGTGACTTTATTACATCTTTTTTCTGGGGTAGATGATCTCCCTGTTCCTGCCGCACTTTAGGCACTAGGTATTTTCTCCTTTTTGTTTCCACTACTTTACGCCTTAGAAGCCTGGTTCAGCATTTAGGCGTCCATCTCTCCGAAGCAGAGAGGCGAGGGGCTGGTTCACCTCTCTTGCCGAGTGCCAGGGATTGACTTCAGGGACTCCACATGCAAGGTGAAGCATGCTGCCTTCACAGCATCCCAAACCCTGATGGTCCACAAAAAAAAAAAGTCCTTATGGCACACTAATTGGAAAACAAAACCCCAAAAATCCAAAACAAAACAAAACCCCAAACAAAAACCCAAACTAGAAGGGCTGGCCAAACTAGGGGATGGGCTGGGCATTAATTTTTCACTATGCATGTCCTCCCCTCATTCCTTTAAATAAAGGAAACCACCAGAAGCAGTTTAGCTCCAAAACACTGAGGTTCACAAGGGAAGCGAGCAGATGGACAGGAGAACAAACTCTGCCTTTCCAGAGAACTGTCACACCCCAACTCTCGAGATGTGTTTAGTTACAGAATGCAAGAATGAAATGAAAATCGAAACCAGCATTCTGCAGGCTTGCCCACCCATAGTTTTAGCTCTTCACAATATTCATATAAAAGCATAAAAGGCTTTATAGGCTTTTTTGCTTGTTATCTTAATCTCTCTGTTAAGAGAGTAAAGGAGAGATTAGAAAACAACTGGTTAGTGCCAGTGGGAAGTTGCTCTACATCTACAGCACTATCACTTTTTCTCAAAGTAGCTGAACAAAATGCTAAGCAAACCATTCATTCATCGTAAAATTCAGAACGTTGTTTCAGAACATCTTAAAACATGCATGCAGTATCAAAAATATGAAGCTTTCTAAGCCATGGCATCAGAAATACTTGTTAAAAATCAAGCGATTCTCATTTCCGTTACTACAGAAGTCTATAAAGTAAGGGTATCTCCAAGTTCCTGCACCAGTCGCGCATGCGTATGGATCCACTCCACGGGTGAGACCTGCACGCCCGCAGCACCGCTGGCAGCACGCGGCACTGGCTGCCGCACACAGCCAGGCCCACCACCACGGCCCGCGGCAAGGCCAGCAGCCCCCGCCCCGCCGCACAGAGCTGCTGCTGCACTGGCCACCGACCCCGGCGAAAACCAGGAGGGTACGGCCAGTGCCCTCCCGAGAAAGACGAATGACTCTTCCAGACCTTTCATGCTCTTAAAGCACGGGTTTAACTTCAGTCATCCGCCACGTATATAGCACAAGTATTGCAATTTGGTTTTAAATAAAAAAAAGGTGAAAACTTCTCCAAAAACTGAGTCAAAAGCATCTCACCAGGGAACAATCTTTAAGGTCACAGCTGGACAATGCTGTAAGCTTCGTACATCTGCACACAGGAACCAGCTCCACTAAGCGGAGCATTGCCTCAGGCAGCTGTGAGCGCTCTTGGCACAGGACAGCCGCCAGCGCGGCGGGCGCGGGACGCTCGCAGCTGAACGTCTCCCCAAGTCTGCGTAAAGCGGGAGGTCAGGCTCATCTGCTGGCACGGCTCGTCTGGAGGAGACGGAACCACGCTGTGCCCCGGCACAGCACGCGAGCAGCCTGGCCAACACCGCCAGCTGCTGGTCCCTCCCCGACACCCTCAAAGCCCCGCGCCCTGCCTCACCTCTGCCATCTGAGAAGTGTTACCACTGAATTTACTCACTGAAATTAGCCACATGAATAAAAACAACCATCTGAAAAGCTGGCTGCTCCTTCACCATCCTATACGGCATAACTCAGTGAATCCAAACATTATGTAATTTAAAACCCTTACATTAAAGATTTCTGTAAAGTTGATCCTCCTTAAATAAAGATTTTGGATTTTTAAAACAGACTGAGAAAGCTTCAGGTTAAACGCCTTAAATTTTCTTTTGTGTTTTAAGCATTTTCAAAATAAAAGGAAAATAAGACTGAAAATATTTCAGGTTTATTTAAAACTCTTTTTTTTTTTTTTGGCAGTTAACACATTGCAGGTACAACTCTCATCACTTCACAAGGAAAAAAACTAAAAAAATGTAAAGTACCGGAACTGCGGAGGCTAAAGTCACCACACAGAGATACCAATTCTTTCCTCACTAGGGAATCCCATAATATTTGCGTGTCAGTGATTGACAGCTGTCAGACTGAACTGATTGACAGGCCGCACAGCACATAACTGTAAAGTCTATCCACTTGTTATAAAACAGAATACATAAAATGGTTACAAAAGGCTTTTGGAGAAAACAAAAAACATTATTTCAAAAGCAAGCAAACACAGTCTGTCTTAACTTTTCAACTTTAGAACAATCATGCAACAACAAAACAAACATTTACTTTCTTTAAAGTCAACTGCACTACTGAACTGCAAGAATGATTTAAAATTCCATATTCATAATCAAAATGCAGTATGTAAATGTCTAGTTTTGAACTACATCAGATCTCTTCCAAAAGCACAATCATTGATTGAAAATATCAGCAGTAAGTCAACATTTGAAGAAATCCGAGTACAGAATCAAAACTAGACCAGAGTACTTAGATTAAGAAATATATGCAAAACTTACTGAACAACGAAACTGTCCCCAAATCTAACCTGTTACTGAGCATTTTTCTCTTCTGTAAGCATTCTTAGTAGCTGAAATTTGCAATAACTTTATACTACAAAATAAACATTGCAGACTTTAAATGTCAAAAATGATTACGCTTTAGAGGTTATTTTCTCCACTCGCACAACACACAGGGACATTCAAGGAAGTGGCGGCGTATTTTGATGACAATATTTGATGCCACGGCCACAGCAGCCTGCTTCCCCAGCGGTGAAAGCCTGCTCCCTGCTACTGACAATATGGTCAAATGACATTTACAATTCATTAATCTTTAATAGCTGACCTTTAATTCTAATAAGCTGCAGTTTATACATAAGATATATTTACTGAAAGATTAAGAAGTCACTAAAGTGCTAGCTTTTAGACGGACAGAGAAGATACGGAAGCTGCTTGAAATTTAAATGGAGCATCCTACAGAGAATTTCAAGTGTTTACTGCCTCCATTGAAGGAACAAGGAGGCAATGGCCAGTTCTGGGTTTTCCAGCCAAACAGGACAAGAATTCTTTTCATGCTTCAGGATCATATAACTTAAAAAAAAAAAGGCATTATTCCAGTTAAGAATATAATGTTACTTGCTTAGGTAAATGAAAAAAAGAGTGTGATTATTTGAGTAAACTCAGCTTCACAAATAAATCTAAGTTCAATTCTACACACTCTAAAAGTCAGTATACCTGCAAACAGTGGGTTCAGAAAGACCAAAGGCACAGCTGTGAACTGTTCACATTGCCAAACCTCTACAGAAGGAGACGGACCGTGCCTCCGAGGAGGCTCGCTAGAAACCAAGCACTGGCTCTGTCCCATCTCACTCAGGCTCGCACCATGCACACTGCTGGAACTACAAAAAGTCACCTTACCTTCTCACCCCTGGTCTTCGAATCTTCTTTTTCCTTCTTTCTTGCCGCTGTGATAAACTCATTAAACAAGGCCTCCCGATCTTTCATCTTTTCAATTGCCTTGAACCTCGAGTCTTTAGCATGCTTGGCTGCAAATTCACTAAAAGTAGTTCTGCAACAAAATGGCAAGTGAACTCATTTGGCAGAGCTGTCTTTGCCGGCAAGCAGGTTCAGCAGAGAAAATTTCTGCTGCTAGAATACATGCCAGAGCACAATTAAAAAAAAGAAAGAAAAAAAGGCAACATCCTATGGTCTCACTATAGAGACGTTTGACCAATGAACTATATAGAAAGGCGCAGGTTGAGGCACACGCATGAAAGGTATTGTTAGAGACTAACAGGGGGGTTTGGTTTGCTCATCTGAATACAGCAACCTGCAGAAAGTGCAGGCGTAGGAAGAGAGATTACAACGCAACCAGGAAGAAGAAAGGAGAAAACTCAGTTGTCTACAAAAATCTTTTTATGTGGGTTAGCAGTTCAGCCACCAGTCTGTCCAGGTATTTCACAGCTGTGAAACTGAATATTTTATGTGCATTCACTTGCAGCCAAACCATGCTAAGAGTTCACCAAGAAAATCACCTTTTGGTATTAATCACAATAGAACACTGGCTGAATCAATTTTTCCTCCTACAGTGAACACTGCATAGCCTAATCTTAAGACACGTGGAGATTTTTAAACACTATGGGCAGATGCAGCAATACTGGGCTTTCAACCCATTATTCCCATAGCATTCCCTGACCGTTCTCTCACCTCCAGGGCCAGATTCCAATCTGTGCAGTAGATATAGTACTGCCACTTACCTCGAAAAAAACCACTACTGTGCTTTTTCCAAGCTCTGATGCAAATCTGGCCCCAAGAATACGTGAGACACTTATAATCATACGAATGTTTTCATCACAGCATGGAAATAATTAGACTTGGAAAATCCAGCCTACTGTTGCTGTAGGGTAAATTGAAACAAGAAGAGAATTTGGTAGCTTATTCAAAAAAATTAGAAAGTGAATGTACAGCTATACTGAAGAACAAGAGCTGTTTAAATGAAGTGGAACACAAACTCTTAAGCATGTTGGACTGAGATAGATGACAAAAACCCAGTCTGGCACTCCCAGAAGTACAGCAATATCTTTAGACAAACACTGAAACCAGAAGACAAAGGATAAGATTAAACAAGACAGTATTTCAGCTGGAACACTCCCACCCCAACCCATAATCAGACAAGAGTCAGTCCCAACACGACACATCGGAGATATCCTGGAAGCTGAGGATACTACACTCAACATAATAGTCCATGTTAGTCTCTGAATTACATGTAAACTTATTACTGATGAACTTTTTCTTAAAACATTTCCATGCCTCCATTCTTCCCAGCCTACTACTGTTAAAACTGCTACCCTTAGTATTTAAAACACCTGTCCACTAATTTAAGAGTTCTTAATCAGATTTGAAGTAATTTAAAAGTTAACATAACACTGACTTCCACCAGAATTCCAAAAGAGGTCACTGAAAAAAATTAAGCCGAAGTGAAACAAATGAGTTGTTCTTTCACTGTAAAAGAATTAATGCCAGATAAGCCAAGAGATGCTGAAATAGAATGATTCAGAGCTCATCTGGTGACATAAGCACATATTTCATGAATGCTACGCAAGAAAGCTGTAAAACAAACAGTTCTAGCAATAAAATCTTGAATGTTAGTACATTCACTGTCATCACCCCGCAATTACCACTGCAAGTAAGTCTGAATTGGAGGGATATGTACTGATTTCTGTATTAAAGCAACCAGAACATGCCATCATATTATTTTTAACACACTTTGTAACCAGAAAAACATCCCTTCAGCCCTCCCCAAACTGAAGAAAACCCCTAGGACTTCTCAAAAACTACTAATAAGATTACTAATATCCTTCAGAAGAAACAGGGTTATTAAAGAAAACTTGTGGTGGATCATGAGGCCTTTCTCACAAACTGGACAGCACGCTGGGGATTTCTTCAAAATGACTTAAAATATGTAAATCATTATAAATCACAAGTTCTATTATTTCATGGGTTAGGCGAATACAAGCAAGCAAAAGAAGTTTTCAACAGTATCTGACAGTTTTTCTCCTCTCCGCCCATTTTGGAAGAGGTTAATCTACCTAACACCGCCCAACATACTTTGTTCTAATAAAGCTTATGCATATGAGCAAGAAAGAAGCTCCTACCTTGGATTAATCTTTGCTTCTTCCATCATTTTCTTGAAATCCTCCTTGGCCTGCATTATTTTGTTTTTCTTCTCCTTGCGCTCTTCTTCTGCTCGGGTTTTCACATACTGATCAAACACCTACAGAAACACCAGTCGCCGCCATAAAACATACAAACCTGAAGCCACATAAGTAAGCTCTGGGCAAGAGGGAGGAAAAATCCCATTTCTTTCTTTTTCTCCTGTTTTCCTTTCCTCTCACCACAGAACCAACATAGATGAGGTAGAAAGAAGGGTTACAGACTCTTTGTATTTGAATATGCAAATTACTGCAATCAGCTGAACATGTAGCGTATGGTATCAAACACGTAATCTGAGACCTGTGAAGAAGTTTCTTACGCATTCATGCTATGTTAGCATTTTTCTGGGTCATACGTTTAAGACAGCAGACCCTGCACTCTTGAAGTCTTCCATTTCCCTACATCCATTTGACGAAAAGCTTGTGGAGTGACAACTTGCTTTACAATAACAATGCGCTTTAGTTTTTCCCCCCAACTGCTTTTGTTTTTTTAATAAATAGATAGATTATTCATTATGCAAATATTTTGAAGAGATACTGATGATTCTCACCATTCCATTCAGGTTTTGGGAGCTCCCTGTACGCATACAACTTTCACTGTGTTAAAATATTACATCTTCCAACCACAGGAAAAAGAAAAAACTACCAACCCACTTCTTTTCTTGCTGGCTTCTTCCATTTCCAGACAAATCCTAACGATAACAAAAATCCCTTGCAACACTAATTAGTCTGAAGGTTAGCAGGAACAAAAATAGCAGACTGAGAACTTAGATAAAGCCTGTAATAGCTGTGTCTGGATGGGGAGCGAATTTGACTTCTCTTTTACCTGTTTTCTTTCTTTCGGGTTGAGAAGTAAGTAACGAGGATCAAAAACTATCTTGTGTAGCTCTTTCTCCCATGTTGAAAAAGCAGAGACCTTTAATTAAAAAAAAGTCAGATTTTAACTAACGGTTAAGTTTCCTCACATATACAGAAGTTGTACAGTTTTGCTTGAAAACTATAGGACATCTGATAAAAAGAGGGAAACGAACTCATCCTGAAGTTTTCATCACTAATAGATGATGGAGGCTGCCACAGCAAGTTTCGACACTAATTGGCTCTGAAAACTTCTAAATAATAACACACGCTTAATCACTACTACTCTGCGACATTTAAAAAAAGGACATCAGGAGAAAACCTTGAGGTTCTATGTTCTCATATCCCACGCCTGCTCTACACCTTTTCTAAATGTTACGAGTGTAAACACTTCTACTACAAAAGAGATTGATTTAAACACATTCAAGCTCATCTTAAACAAGCTTCTTAAAACTATCCCATAAAATCCAGTTACTGAAACTAAATGAAAGCTGCATAAGCAGCTGGAACTGCTTCCATTTTTTAAGGTTACTATATAGATTTATATTCAATAGCCTAATTTATCTACCAAAAGTGATTCATAACAAGCAGATTTCAAATTTAATTAACTAAAAGCAAAAAGTCTCCCATTTAAGGATAAAAGCGTACAGACTACAGTGGAACTTACTGCTTTTCTCACGTAGGAACATTTCCAAAAACACTAAGGATGTGTCCTGTTTGTGTGTCCCATCTATTTTCAATGGCAGCTTTCAATTATGTAATTACTTAACTTGGAAAAAAAGTTTAAAAAAAAAAATCTGTCTTGATACTGTTCAATTTCAGTTACTTAGCAATCAAAACTTTGCTACAACTGTAACATTATTTGAAATACAGTCTTGTACCAAGTGCATCCATTAGTCAGGGGAAGGATGAGATTGTTCTTGCACAAAGCACCACAGGTTCTGACTTCGCTAAGAATCGAGCCCTCTGCCTGAACCTCCCCTCCCTCTCTCCCCTTCTCACACACACACACACAGTTTGCTCTGACCCCTCGTTCTAGAAGCATGTCCTTGAATTGTTTCATCCGAGCCTCCAGAGGGACGATGGCTCTCTCTCGAGCAGCTTTGATTTCAGCTTCCATAGCAGCCTCCTTCTCTGAATCAATATCTTTGTTATCATCTTTCCTGAAAAAAATTAAACATAGTGTGTAACGTGAGAAGTAATATGCCAGCCCCGTAGGTTAGAAATTGAACTACGCGAGGACAGAATGGACGTAACCGGTTACTTCAGAAGCACAGGCTGACAAATCATGCAAGCCATTCTTTGAGACTTGGATGTGAATGCTTTATACTGAAAGAGCTCGAGAACCAAGGTATTCTCAAGAACTTCAGTGCCAACAAATGACTCCAGGAAGTCAGCACATTCTGGTTGTATTTAATGGTCTTGCCAGATGTGCAACAGATTTTACATTAATTGCACTTGATTTTCTTATCTCCTGTTCAAGACCATGAGGCCCTGTGAAAAGACTATGGCTAAGGGAGTTGTCCAAATTGAGAATACCTTACAACCTCATTACAACAGAAAATGCTGTAATGCAAGTGATACATTCATCCATCAAAGCATTTCTGGAAAAAAAGTGCGCTGTTTGTTGGTCTATGTTTACTAAGAGCAAATGCAGTTCGTCCCAAACAAACTCAAAGCCCTAACAGCTAACAACTTTATGATCATCCCTAAGAGGACACAATAACAAATAAAATGGTAACACTACTTCTAAAACATGTAAGTAACTTGGAGTAAGCGGCATACATGACTTTCAATAGGCAAAACAGACCAAAAGACCTAAACAAACTCTTAAAACATTACAATACAGTAAAAACCGAGTAATTGCTATGAAAATCTTGATGGCTAGATTTTCTGGCAACCAACCCTTGGGCACAGAAATCAACAAGCTAGATAAACAAACAACAGAAGCAAACTAATCAAGATAAACTGCACTCAAAATATTCCTTGGATATACACCGGATAGCTGAAATCCATGTCATCTCCTCTGGAAATCATTCAAAATGGAAATAAATGGTATGTTATCTCGGAGAAATATCCAATGCTTGCTAAAGCTGTTGAAGTAACATAGCAGAAAGCTGATAATTATGTTTACCAGTCCCATTAGTTATTGTTACTGCTGTGCTATA
>Ga0181612_159850_pt1 | contig 16341 bp, 9 predicted proteins | sample HoacroProtozoa21_FD_119630 | JGI IMG/M metagenome (GOLD analysis project Ga0181612, IMG submission 119630) | Hoatzin crop microbial communities from Cojedes, Venezuel. Combined Assembly of Gp0051906, Gp0051904, Gp0051908
CTTCCCTCTGAGGGTGACGCAGCACTGGAACAGGCTGCCCAGGGAGGTTGTGGAGTCTCCTTCTCTGGAGATATTCAAGGCCTGCCTGGACAAGGTCCTCTACAGCCTACTGTAGGTGATCCTGCTTTGGCAGAGGGGTTGGACTAGATGACCCACAGAGGTCCCTTCCAACCCCTACCATTCTGTGATTCTGATAACCTGGAGAAACAGTAAGCTGTACACAGTCATACAAGAAACAACAGTCTGGGTGGATTCACAGATTTAGGCAAGACTGGATTTTCAGCCAGTTTGTTTGTTTTCATGGGTCAACATTGATAGATTGTATCCTACAGCAACTCTCAAGTATGCATATCATGTTGCTTCCTCCAGCACATTACTATAGCAACAACACTTGAATCGCTGATATTTGACATCACTGGGGCTGCTGTTTCTTTCTGTTTCCAACAGCAAGCCAAAAGCATGCTCCAGCGTTGAGCTACTTTCTCTGCAAGGCCAATGGACCTCTTCTCATCCAACCTCCCCACCTCCACCATGAACGCCTGGCTCCCTAGAACCTACTGTCTTTCCGCTCCTCGACCTCCTCTGTTACTGTTAAGATCTCCTTTCTTTTTTTGCTCTCTCCTCCTCTTTCTATACCCTGATAGTTGCAGTGGCTGTTTGAAACTCATTTCAAATGAAATGAGAACGTGGGCAGGACAAGCAGGGACTCCCCATGCTGTAAATAACAAAGAGAAGTGATCACTCTGGACTGGCTGCAGCCCAAGCAGCTGTTTCTCTTTGATTAACCAGATCCTCCTTTCCTGGTGTATTTGATAATAAGCAAAATGGACAGGGACAGGGTAGAGTCCACTGCCATGAGACAATGAAGTGGATAGCTGTTTGCCTGTTCTCCATTTGCCGGCACTCTGTCGTCAGCACTCAGTCCCATAAAAAAGCCAAAGCACCTGTTGCTTCTGAGTACAATTAGCATGAACTCAGCATGCATAGATGGCTGGCTGTCATTCTGATAAACATGACATCTGCCTGGAAATCACTCGAATGCACATCTCGTTTGAAACACAGCTCACATGAAGCAGCAAACTGGAGGGAGCAGAACAAGACCCCGGCTTTGCCTGTGCATGAGCCCCGTGAGGCTTTGAGGATTTGTCCAAGCAAAGCCTGTCCTGAGGGTGAACACACTGGCAGTTTAAGAAGCTGCCTCTCAACTGCCAGACCCACATTACCATCTGAAACTGATACCTGTTGGTAATTGTGTGAACTTATGACAGGATAAAATTCCCATATGCTACCAGGAAAACAAAGCTTGTATGCCAGGCACGCTTGGAATTAGGAGCAAAAAACCACATAGCTATAAAAATCAAACCTTTCTGGGTCAAGTGTCACAAGAGTGACTATTTGGTCACTCTTCAGCGGTAGTTTTAGTCCCTGACTGTCTTGTGCCTCCATCTTACCATTCAAGGGATCCCAAGGAAAAAATAAATGGGAAAAAAAAGCAAAACCAAAAAGCCCTTTGGGTTGACACTGATAAAATTTACAGGATTCATTCCATTACTACCTTCGTAAGACCTTTCACAAAGGTATGAACATGGGCTCAGTCCAGGACACAGAACTGTAGTATGCTGCTGTAATCCATCTTTATGTGAGTGATCATCTGAAAAAGAAGATTCCCCCAGACAACAGCTCATCTTACTTCCTTTGCAAGAATCAGTAAAATGCCAGTTATGCTTTCTTGCAGTCTTCTACAAGACGCAGGGTACAGGAAGATGTCTTCAGCATGCAGCAGTAATTACCATTCCCTAGCTCATGTTCCAACAGCAATCACTCCAAAGCATCTAAGAAACAAGGTAGGTCTTTTTTTTTCTGTATTTAAACGGAGGATTTAACTAGTAACTGACTGTCACACCTTGCCAGTGTTGACATTTTGCATCATAATTCCTTTAACTGCATTGAAGTTACACCAATTTGTCAACGAAATTGAGAGTAGTTAGTGTATAGAAGGCAAATTTTTATGTTCTAAGTCAGTAGGAATATTATACTGCTGAAATATTTATTAACCTGGAGAATTTGAAATGAATGCCTGCTCTGCTGGTGGTCTTAATGGGACATCATTTCACCTAAACACAAAATGCAGGTAGATGTACAGTATTTTCTTTTTAATTTTTCAGCAGCCTATTAACACCATTTAACTTTTCAATTATATTTTATGATAATTCTTTTCTAGATTGTTTCACAACCTGCTTTTAGTTAGGACGACAGGCAAATTTAAGTTTGCCTTTATTTTCCTTTCTCACAAAGTGTTCTTTACTCCCTACAAGTTTCCCACAGAGAATTTTTTAAATGAAGAGGTTTTATATCAGAATTTGTAATCTCCTGAACAGACTTTATAATAATGAGATGTAAGTCTCCTTCACACAGTAACCTGCTGTTTTTCTCAGCTTTGTTTGGAAAGCTTCATATAAGGCAAGAGGTTTTAGTAAATGTCCGGTTCCCTAGGGGTCAATGTGCAGAACATGCAGATACATACCTATACCTTGTATAATCTCTAGAAAGTCTGCAAATGTTGATCATCCTCTTGGCCTGCTTGTTTTTTAAAGTTGTGGCAAAAACATACCAGAAGAACACCACCACATACAAGAAGTCAGCCAGTCCCTTACTGAATGCAAAGTATGGTGCTTACTTAAAAGTGCCTTGTTAGAAGCTCTTAACTTCCGGATTGCTGAACTGCCACCAAAGACTCTCTGTTAACGCACACACACAAATTCACCATTTGTTAAAACTTATTTTCAAGAGAATCTTTACTACATTTTTTAATCCGTCTTGATCAAAGACCTTAAGGCAAGATTCAGCAGTCAGACCTGGCATAACATTTCTTACAGAACGCATAAGAAATCCAGTTTAATCTGGACATCAACACTTGAAAGTTTTAAGTTACTAAAACAAAAACATAGAGTTAACATTCGTGATTTCAACCCTACATGACTGGACATTTAACCACGCACTGAATGCATGTGCATTACCCGAATGACACTTTGACTTGTATCACTTAAGTTTTTAACACACTGGGCTTTTTTCAGCATTTTTTCTTTTACTGACCTTAAAAAAATCATACCTGGAATAAAGACACTGGTGCTGTGTTCTGAAGATAACGGTGTTGTACAAATCTTAAGACTTGTTAAATGAGAATACTGTAAGATTCAAGGGAAAAGGTTTACAATGGAAATGTAGACCAGGTAATGTCTAGCATTATGTGCACTGCAGAGATACAACTATAATACTGAATTAAATGGAACAAAGGAAAAGTTTAGCAGGAAGAACCAATGATTTGAAAGACACATTTGACCAAATGATAATAAAAACCAAACAACATAGATGTGAAAGTACAGTTAGTGTTCACAGTTTTCATTCCATTTGATATAAATTCTGAAGAGGAAGGAATCACTAAAGTATGGCATAGTATTATAAGTAGAACTTGCACATAATGTAATTGAAAATAAAAACTAAATGAAAATCAATGAAATTGTGCAGGAAGCCAGATGTAATGAAGTTGCTAGTTCAAAGAGAGCCCCATTATTTTCATTTTTTATCTTAAAAGTGGAAGACTTATAAGTGAGGACATTGAACTAGAGCATTAGAAAAGTCATGCAAGTGTTGGGTAAAAGGAAATGGGATAAATAAATGAAGGAAGAAAAAAATTGTTTCTGGACATTAACGTTATGGCCTAGAGGGTAGTACATAGCATGACACCCAGCAGCAAATACCATAATAAAACTTCTAACTGCAAATGTAATCAAAGGTTAAGGAGCAAAACCACTCACAAACACAGTAGTAGATAGGAGGAAACGAAGTTAAAATACTCTAACAATGATAAGAGCAAAAGGGATAGGCTGAAATTGTATATGAGATTGTTTCTATAACATGCATAAGAAAAGAAAAAAATGTTTTTAAGGGCTCAAAGGAGTACTATAGTGGGGAAAAGAGATACAGAACATAAAATATTTTTTGCTAGGGAATGACACCAAAAGAAAATAAAACTATATAAAAAAATGCTAGATAGGTATCAAAGGGAATCAGTTTCATATAAAAGAGGATCAAGAAATAACAGTACCTGAAGATTGACACAGCTTTAGAGTGAGCAGAGAGCTGTCCCAGAATTCCAAATAAAATGACAGTCGGTCAGGTAAGCCTCTCTGAGATGCACACATGAAACTGCTTTAGGCAATAATTATAAGGAACGCAACATCTCTATTCTAAGAGAGAGCCTGGTGAAATTCACGCCTGTATGGAGGATCTTTGCAAGTTCCTTGCAGTATTTAATATTTCAAGGTTAACAATTAGAGTTCCCAAACTGTCACAACAGAACTCAGAACAACAGGTAAATAAGATCAACAGTCAGCAGATAAAATTTGCAGAGACGACACAATTTCTTAGGATGTACAAGGCGAGAGAAGACAATTTCAGGGAGGGTGATTACGCAAAGCTGACTGAAGGAACATCACACAAGACGAACTCAATGACACAGTACTGGAAAGAGTGATTTACGCATCTGTTATTCACTGCTAAGTTCTAAATGAACCTCTTACAATAAAGAGCAAAAAGAATCTCATGAATTTTTGGACTCTTCAATGGAACCTTGGTACACAGGAGAGAGAAGAACATTTCTACAATCTCTCCAAATTGCTGCACATTAAGAGAGACCAAATGGCGGTAAAAATGTGTAGTCAGGTGTGTGCATGTATTTGTGATTACTGTCACATCTTTCTTAAAAAAATATTTTGTAATGAGATTAGTATGACATGGTCAGATGAATTTTGTATCCGGTTGCATGCTAGAAAGCAGGGAAAAGGGGAAGAGGAGCAGGTGACAGAGAAAAAATCTGGGCAGATAAGCCATCTCACTGGTTTATTATTATTCTTTCTCTAATTGTTACAAATAGCCTTCAGAGTTCCTCAGACGTGAGGAACTAAATCATAAGAAGCACAAAAAGCAGTGAGGACACAGTATGTCAAGGCAACTGCTAGAATGCTACATCATGAAACCAGATCTGTAATCACACAACAGAACTTCCCATTAAAGCTCCAAAACCTGTTAGAAGCAAGGCACTTGGAAGCCAACAAACCTGACACAGGAACAATGTTCATCGGTGGAGTGTACTGAAAAAATGATTACCCAAACGCACCTTGGGTGTAAACATCTGTAACCTCACAGCTGCCTGAGTGGGGCCCTTGGAAGGCCAAACAAAGCTCTTTGTTAAAGTTGAACACTGTATTGCACACAAACAATGCCTGTTGTTGTTGCTAACAAAATCTACGAAGGGAGAGCAAACTAAAGATATCCATAATATTAAAATGGTTGTATTTTGAAAAGAAAGAATGGTGAAAAAGCTCTATACGTTTATTACAGTGATGGCTCCTTGGCTTGTGTCCATGGTATATGAGCACACGCCTTCACCTTCCGTGGTGCGAGAGGGCACTGGAGGGTAGTGCAGCTGCCATATGAAACTCTTGCATCTGATACTGAATTTACTGCACAACAGAATGCTTTGGAAAATAAAATGAAGCCTTTGCTCCTCTAAATAATCTTCCCTCCCCCACTGCAGTCATTGTCTTTGCAATATTTTATGATTTGTCATATAACACTCTGGGATATTGTCCTGCAGAGGATGTGATTATAAATATATTGCTGAAATGAAATACCTGTATGGTGTTCCTTACTCACAGTACAGCCTGAGCATGGCAGACTAGGCTAATACGCATATCTTAATATTTTAGTTTTTCAATTTTTGTAATAAAGAGCAAAAAAGAAGCAAAGAAGAAAACACGCTTCACATTGATTTAGGACTTCAGGGGGAAGAATAAAGCTATTCCATCTATTTTACAAATGCAAATATGCTTATAACATTGATCTCAACAGTGTAAATCAATAATATCCAGAGCTTTCCTGTCCCCCACAGATTGTCTGCAAATTATAAATGTTGGTTACAAAAGTACAATCAGGGTGAAATATTATCAAATCTCATATTCTACACATGCTGCAATTCAAAAGAGAAGCAGCTATCTTGGAACTTAGAGTTTTGATGTTTTAATGAGCGCACTATTTTTTCTAGTGAAGCACAACCAATTAAACTGAGCATCCAGTCTTCTGCTGAAGGAACAGTCTGCAGCGTCCAAATGATTGCAATTCTCTCGTTTGCCATTATAGGAAAATCTTTTTATCCTGTCACCAAGCTCAGTGCACTCAGACAGTATAAAGCAGCTGACAGCTAACATTAGTAGTATTCAATATAATCAGATTGGGTTGTGTATCTGACACAAAGAGCCACTAAGAGATGCAAAGAAACACTGGAACATATTTTGAAATTACATCTTTTGTTTTGGGGTAAGAAGCAGTGTTTCACAGCTTTTTTAGAACTTTGGTCTGCATCAAAATTAGCCTTTTGGAAGTGTTTCCAGATTCTTAACTGTGTTCTAAACAAAAATAAAGAAAGAGCAGGTTTGAACAGGTTCAATCCAGGAACGCACCCTCCTCCTTACCCATGCACTAGTATTTGACTAGGACTATAAAGTAGAGCACCTTCAGTCAAGAGAAACCAGAAGAACTTCTCCTCAGGTGAGCATAAGAGATGGAAGATGAGAGCCTCGAATCTCCTGAAGCAGAGAAGAAATTTTTTCCTGTGTCAGTTGAATGCTTTAACCCCTACAGTGCTAGATATAAGCCCTACTAAAAAGAACTTCTATTCCTCCTCCTGATATATTTTGCCTGAAACCTAAGTTGGTAGGAAAGATCTGAGCTTTGGCTTTCGTTTCACAAAGACTAGCTTGTTTGTGAATACCAACAGAATCTATCAACCATCTCCAGCTTACTAAACATTGAAAAAATTTAAAGGTCCCTAGGGAATTTCACTGCTAGTAACTTTGACACATCGGATGTTAGGTGCTTCCAGACTTAGGCTTTAGCTAAGAATTTTGAGCATCTAAAGTCTCGACTTGGGCAAATTTAGCCCCAACTCATTTGTCCAGATTCCTACACAAAGGCTAGAACAGAACACAGACTTTGAACCCACATCTCTCCAAGCTCCAGCTTCTTTTTCCAGCTATCAGTTTGATTTACCACCCAGTTCAAATTAATTTTTGTCAGAACTGGCCAGTTAAAACAACTCTAAAAATACAAGACTGTTTTCAGAGGAGAAAGTAGCACTTGATCCCCTTCCCCTATGCCACATTCCTCAAATTATGGAGAGAAAGAAAGATGAGGGTTACCTTTTTCCCTTTTGCTCTTCAAGAAACTCTGTGTCTGGCTTCAGCAAAGGCACGGTAATGTTTCCAGATAATTAATATTATGGGTAAGATGTCAGCAGTCAGGCTGCTGCAGACAACCTCAGAGATAGTCATGCTTTAGGAAGTGATAGGCTGACATTATAAAGATCACTGTAAATAAAATAACTCTTAGTGAGAAGCATAGATTAGTTAGTTAATGTGTTTATACCAGACCACAAGCAGTAAGTCTTGGTGCCTGCTTACTTCTAGGCAATAACATGGAAACCAATGAACATTTTTCTATTGTTAAATGCTTAGTTTCACTATCTGCCATTTAAAATGTCAGTAGTTTGAAATCTTTCTTCTGCCTTAGCAAATGGAGGTACAGAAAGGTTATTGCTAGTGCTAATAAATAAGACAAGTAATTGTACCAGTTGGTTAGCAGCATTTGAACAGTATAATACAAGTTCCTTATTATTTGCTTTATAGTTGTGTAACATACAAGCTTCATGTTAAAATATATACTTTTTTCCAGAAAGACAACTAGTCAGTTTTTTTCTGACTCCTGCAACCACTCAGAAAGATATAGTTCTGGAAGATGTTGAAAGGCAGACATGAGCCTGATGACAGACTCCATCAATAACTCAGGAAACAGGTGTTATACTGTTTCTTTAGGCTTTCCAAACTAGTCTGGAAATTACTTTTCTGACTATATTTTAGGAACTTCTTCTCCATGTTCATGTGTTTATTCTTGTTCAAAAGTTTCACATTTTTTCCTGGGGGGGAAAAAACCCCAAGCCACACCTAGAACACTTGTGTGTCTGTTTTGCCGAGTCCAGAGGGGACCCCAGCTTTGTACTGCTGTTCTTATGTGCATCTATTGTAATACCTTGCAAGTTGCTTGCACCTTCTAATGAAGCTGTCCTCACAGTAACCCCACGGGTAGGTAAATGCAATTATATCCATTTTACAGACAGAGAGCTGAAGCACATAGGGACTAAGTGATTTGCCGAAGTTTACACACAGTGTATAGCAGAACACGGACTTGAAATCGCCTTTCATATTACAGGGCTTGAACTTCTGCCTGAGGTACTGCACAGTCCTTTCTCTTGCTCAGCCATCCCTGTGCCCCCTTTCTACAGCCACCTGCCCACCACCACAGTCTCCACTCCATCATGTACTCCATCTCATTTCTTTCTGGGCCTGAGGCCAGCTAAATCATTTAAACCACCTGGGACTGCACAGAAAGTTAAAGGTAAGAAGACACATAATGCATACATCTATTCCTGACAGACCAGCCTGCCAGACACTCAGCCTCTCCGTGGGTCCATGAAAAGTGGACTAGAAAGAAAAACTGAAATTCCAGACTTCGGAATTGTCACAGAGATGTTTCTCCACTTCTCCTGGACTTCGCATACACCTAAACAATGTATTCCTGGCAATGTGGTGGACATTTTCAGCTGCATCTCCTGGAACCAGGAGACCTGATTCACTATGCAAGCTGGAGAAATATTTTTTTAGTGTAAAGACACTTACTAATGTTCTACATTTAGGTCAATATCAATAAATATAATACAATATAATTAATATAGTATTAAATTATATCATAAATAATATATATCATGTAGCATTATAGAAGTGCATATACTAAAAAATAAATAGAACAGGATCTCAGCCCCTAAGGTGATGGGTATGGCTTGCAATTAATCTATCTATGAGGAAAATAATAGGTGGTTTTTTTTTAAAGTATGACTTAATTGTAAGCTGGCTCTATGTAATTCTTTATCAAACTAGGTCCTCATTTCATAAGCACACTGAAAACTTCTCTTGTGTTTTATACCCAGAGCCAATAATTGGCCTTATTTAGTTTAGATGAAATAAATAATTTCACATCCAATTCTCATTTAATAAGGTTGGCTACAGCCTGTCTTTTTTCTCCTCAGCTTGTATATTTTTGTTTGGAGTGAACATAAAAGCATATTTTCTTGCCTGCTGAGTGTTCATTAAAACCAGTTCCAAATCTTTGCAGCCATTAGAGTCCTCACTATGTTCTGATCTTACTGGCATATTGATTTAACTGTAAAAACATTGCTTTCTTCAAATAAGAACAGTAAAGATATTAACTGAAAGTTATGAAGGACAGCTCTTTGTCTAAAGGCCTAAACTACTTGCAAATGTTTCAAAAAAGGAAAAACATAACCAACCAAAACCCAGAAGGTCTCTGAAGAAACAAGAGTAATCCAAGCATGAATTCTACACTTGTTGCTGAAATGCAGTTTCTGTTGCCCAGTAAGACTCTGAAACTGGTAGGCTGCAAAGGAATTACAGGAAAATTTTAGCTGAGCAAATTCTGTTCCCTGGCTGGAATCCACACAGGATACCGGGCTGTGCAAAACTTGCCAGTAGCAAAAACCAAGACGGAGAGGAGGAAATCATCATCGACAGCTCCAAGTTCTGGACTGGTGCCCCACAGAAATTCACCAATGAAATGCCTTCGTCAACAGTTGTCTTCTGAGACTGGGGCCAGAGGTACATGGTCAGAAGAAGAAGCCACAGCATTTCTCTCAATCTGAAGCCCTGAAGTTGCCCCTTTCACCACTGTACTTAGGCCACAGCCCACAGGCGTGTGTGGATAATGTGTTCCTCCCTATGCTTACCTTAGCTTTCACTGAGTCTTGAGACTGGTTTTCCTATTTTGGCACTTGAAAGCAACTACGCAAATCACATTCTCTGTCCCACAAGTCTGCTTCAGACTGAGTATTAGTTGGGAATTTCTTACCTGTTCCTTATTGTGGTACAAAACTCCTCCCTGAGTTGGTACAATGGTATGAATAATTACAGCTAGTTGTTGTGGCCATGCTGCTCAAAGGATATAAGTATGATAAAGTTATAGGAAAAAAGTAATAGTTTATTATTGTTAGTAATCAGATGAGCTAATAAAAGTTCTCTCTCCCTACCTGACTGGGTACTGCTGATACTTCTCAGAGAAAGAGTTAAGAACAATTATGATAAAATTACGGAAGTAATAATTTTAATGTCAGACAGAAATATTGCAGTGCACACCACTGTAATAAATGTTAAGCTGTTGTCAAGAAAGACCTAGATAAATGGTACGATCCATTCTCCACTTCTTACTGAACATACAGAGCTGTAACTATGATTCTATTAGGTCTGTCTAGGCTGACAAATTGTATGCTAATGGATAAAATCTTAATCACAGAAATAAGGGGCATGAAAATCATTCCATTTAGATAAGATGCTTCATAATTATCAGTTACTCTTTCATTTGTACTAACTCATATTGGTAGTTCAGTCACACACCTCATCATTCCCTGAAAACTCAACAACCTCTTTGCAACTCGTCTGTAATTTTTTTTTTTTAACTTCAGTTTACAGTTGATACCTCTCTAAAGAATTTTATGTTACTGTACATTAAGGCCATCCTATAAAAACACAATTTATTTTACTACATTATAAAAGAATGCCAGTTATTCTGACACATCTGTGTTATCTGTGCAGTCCCACAGGAAATACTCCTGCAATAGAAGGGAATACGTTACAATTTGTTTGGAAACATTTTTACAGTCACCAGGTGAGCAAGTAATTGCTCACATAAAACTGGTTATCTCAACGCATTATCTCAAAGATGGAGATTACTGTGTGTGCACAGAATATCAGTAACAGCTATCAAATTTCTTTGGCAAATCTTACTAAATAACTAGCTAAATGAAATAAGTAATGGAAATGGGAGTGTTCATATTTGAGGTAAGCTGATAGGTTTTCACTGGGAAAGGACACTGTGAGCAGCGGATTCAGAGATATTTAGTCCAATTACCTGATGTTGACCATGGCTTTGTACACAGGGGAGGGAGAAGCATTTATGGTTAACCTTATATCAGCAGGACTCTGCTAGAGCCTGACTACACTGACTGCAGAATCAGGACTGCTCACACTGAACAAGATTTCTCAAGGTTGTTATCTAAACTGCCATAATTTTCTGACGAAGACTGGGATTTAATGAGAGAGATTGAGGCAAGGCAAGTGTCCCTTAATAAGGGAAGGCAAAAGGTACAGGAACCTGGAACGGAGTTTTTCCTGTCAAAAGCAAGATATCATCCATGACTTTGGAAAAAGTGAACAGTAAAATAAAGGCAAATACTTTTTATACGTCGAGGAGCTTTCTCTACCCCCTGCTGATCTGCCTGGGAGGGTTTTGCTCTCTCAGACTCACTCTCTGAATTTAACTTTTTATGGCTCCCAGCTATGAAGTAGGAGAAGGACTTTACTTACTCTTTTCTTACATGTTGACATAACATGCTTACAGACTATTAGCACTTGGCTTCAAGAGGTAGCATGCTCTTTACTAAGGTTTTATTGCCTGAACTCATACACACGCAGGATCACAGCTTTATTTGTAGGACTGACTGAATTTTCCTAGCAGAAAAATTCTAATATAAAAATAAAAGTACAAAATTTTTTAATTTTTTAAAAACATTTTGAAAAAAATAATTTTATGTTCTTTCTCCTCCCAAGCAAAATAAAAATGCTATTTTGAAAAATAATTTCAAAAATAAAAATGTAACAGCTCAGACATCTCCCTGAAAAAGAGGATATGTTGGAAAATGTTGGTTATCTCTAGGCAGAATCAAAGGAGTTTAGTTTAGTCTCTCTCCCCCACATACATATCCAATGCTCTTCTGGTCACACACAATTTTTTATTGCTTTTGTTTTGGCTAGTCGATTTAATTTCTTTTTTTTTAGGCAATTTTCAAGAAATCTTAAGCTATCCTCCCTTTTCCCATGTCTAATTATGCTGCGTACACTTGTGATAGATCTAGAACTGTATTTCTAGAGTCCTGTGTTTCTAACTATATGTTGTTCACAACTGGTGATCATCCTAAGGTTTGTAATGCTATAAATAAAAGTTGAGAAGCAAAGCACATCCCTATTGTTATGATGTGCTGAACAAACAAAATGCATTCCTTTGTATTCTGTAAACGGACTATTATCTTGTCCAATACTCAGATGGTTTCCCTTAGTAAAAAAATTTAATAGATAATTTTACAGCTGAATAACATTTGACCTTGGAACTGCTCATTGAAATCAATGAGGCAAGTTGATTTTTATGCAGCATCTATGCACTAAAAGGCACTGTAGGCAATTCCAAACATGAGATAGCATAACAATAGGAAACACTCGTTTCTTGAAACATGAAAGAGCTTGTATGCTCTACAAGGCTTGTAGTTATTTCTGTGTAAACTTCTAAATAAGTATTATACATTTTATCATAGCGGGACTCATATTAAAAAGTTCCATGATTGCTGCACTAATAAGGAGATGTAGTGATCCTGAGAGTTTCATCACAGCAGAGTACATCTACCAGTTTTGATATTTTTTTTAATTGAAAAATCTCTCCAAGGACTATCAGCATATTTTTTTGTTTTTAAGCCAACAACTACTGCTAAATGGACTTGTTTTTATAAAAGCACAGCTGAAGCCTGCTATGATAGGCTAATACTATTAATCTTCAGTCTCAAAATTTAGACACACTATTAATCCAGATTTGGATTTCTAAACTCTAAATTACCACTAATGTGTGGTCTGGAAGCATATCTTTTAAACATCATGTTTTCAACTGTAGGTTGATTCTTCTCTGTCACTTGAAGCCACTCTTCACCAAAAACCAAAATCACAGATACAGTTATTGAACTTGTATTAATTCTGATGACTATCTATTCATGGAATAAAACACCATACAAAAGTGTGTTAGTATATTTAAGAGACAGATTAAATATTTCTGGACACTCCGATCTGCAGAGTGAGTCTGGTCTGGTCTGCATGAATTTCTCATGAAGGTATAAAAGACAGTGTGAAACTAAATTCAAATCTACACGTAGGTTTGAAATGAACATGTAAACTCCTATCTGAGGAATAACAAATAGCTGGTCCTAGTCAACTGTTCGTCCTCCTTTGCAGACACACATTTTGTATAACGAACTCCAGCAATCTCTATTTTTCTTCATTTTTTCCTTTCCTCAGACGTTTACCATTTAGCCTGCCCCACCCTCCAATCCATAGCAGGCTTCTCACATTTGCATTTATTATGTGTTGTGCAACCACAACCATATAATTATCTTCAGTACTGATATGAATGACTGTCCACATAGTAGACACTGGACACTTCATAGCAACATGCTCAAAGACAGAAGAAAATTTGAATGATCAGGTCTAAAAAGCCAGATGCCCCTCCATCATGACATAAAAAAGGCAATGCAGAATATCCATGAATTTCGCTTACGTTAACAAAAAACTGGAAAGCAAAGATCACAGTATTTTTCAAAAACCTGTAATAGTATGTAAAAATGTTTTCCCCCAGAGAAAACAAAGACACACTCCATCCCTGCTACCTGAGGTCTGTTGAAAAGTCAATAAAGGCTGCTATTTCAGTTCTAAAATAAAAGTTCCATAACATGGAACAATTACCCCCTACATGATATAAATTACAAATTAATTTTTGCTGATTGTTATACACTGAATTCATTTTAGAGAACAACTCACTAGAGCATAAATGTCAATTTCATTTTTTTTTTTAAAACTAGGATTCAATTTTGCATTTCTATCATATTCAAAAAAATAATTTTATATGTAACTCAGTGGGATATTCATATGTGCTCAGAAGCTAATGAGGTATGGGAAATAGATATACCATCATAAAAGGAAAATTACTAAATTAGAAAAAAAGATTTTAAAAGGATCTCTCAGAGTCAAAAGAACAATTTCATCACCAAATGGGATTGCTTCTTCACTATATCTCTGTTTTTGCCATCCCAAGTGGCCTGTTCATTTATGTAACTATTTTGGAACATTCTCCTGCTTTTAATGATTGAAAGAATCCTGTTCATTAAACATCTTTGTAAAGTAGTGTTAAAAAGAAAGCCGGAGTAAAGAAGTAAAGACCATTTTAAAAATAAAACTGTGCTTATTTTCTTTTGGTAATCCTGTTTTGACTATAGTAAATAAATGGTTCTCTAAAACACAAATAAAATAAGGGGACACACAGATGCACTGCTAAGTAACACTCCCTCATTAGTTTTAAATATACTGAGTAATATCTTTCTCATCTTGCAGCCTGTGTCCCTCTTTTCACTTGGTGTACATTAGACAGACTGGCTGGTCAGTGCTCTCACACAGCTGCTTGCTACATTCCAGCTCTTAATGAAATCTGTGTTTGACTAGATTTGCCTGCTTTCAAACCTAATTTTGGCAGCTACACAAAGATCAAATGATTTGTATGAGCTGATTCAAAGGCGCGGGTATTCAAGGTTAACACATGCCCTGGTGTAATGACAGTATGTGAAGTCAGCCTGGACACGAATGTAAGGTGTGACCCTCCAACAAACTGGCAGCAGTTGCTGGAAAAGCGGTTACAGATGAATTAAAAATTCTCTTTAATTAAGAGCCACATGTTCAGAGAAAGTTAGTGAAATAAGTCTCTAAGCAGAGCAAGAAAAATACATATTCATATTCTGATAAGGCAATCAAGATGTTGATGTTAATATTAGAGCAATAACTTTAATTGTATTTCAGCAAACGAATGGCAATTAGGAAACAAATTATCTTAGAGAAGCATGTCTGCTGCACAGCTTAGCCCTGAAGGCAAGCCAAACGCTCAACCTTTTTCTTGAATTTTAATGCAGAAGATAAATAGACACACCTCTGGAATTATTCTAAATAGAAATACCATAAACGGTTTAAAGTTACTCTGAGACACAAATGTAAAAATTGCCTTTCCTCTTGAAGTGGATCCTTTGCTGTCACAGAAAATGTTAGCATGCAACAGTAAAACATTACGCTTTAAAGATGGGGAAAATGTGACAGATGTTGGCCATGCTAATTAAAGAGCATATGTGTATAGTAAATGATTTCCATTAGAGTAAGATTTAGCGCATAAATGCAATATTAAAAGATTCAAGGTGAATTGTCGTCCCACTTCTCAGCACTATGCCGTTTGCGCAGTGACCAACTGCAACTACAGCCACGTTGTTTTCTGACAGAAATAAACACTCCCCTGCTTTGTAGTCGATCATACTAGCTCTAACAAAATAGCTGGTAAGGTTGCTTGAATTCTCTCACCTGGAACGACAACGGCCAGCCAGTGTATCCATCGGTATGCCACAGCGTACCAAGAAATACGCTGGATTTTCACCAATGCAACTAAGAGCTAAAATGTGGTGTAACATTTCCAGACGTAAAGTTATCTTCTGTGACAAAAATGCCTCCTTCCAATAAAAACTATACTCACATTCTAGCCATCTGTGTTTTTACTTCTCCCTGATCCACTCCCCTGAGGCAATATGCCCCATCTCTCAAGATGAAAGTCTGTTCTTACAGTCCATTCACCTCACTGCTGAGACCTTTTTGGTCCATATGATTTGGCATAGACTGTATTTTGCTAAAACAGTGGTGGTATAAAATGCTTAGGCATTACTCAGCCCTCTATGGTTTCAGTCATACTATTTAGAAAATTTATAAAATCTTCCGATCAAGCTTGAGTGGTTTTAATGATGCTGTAACTGAATCCACGCAGACTGCAACAGAACACTACGGTTTCAACCACCAAATTATGCATAACCGGTAAAAAGATGGACTGCAACTGAGATCCTGATGCTTAAAAATCTCCTTGGTCAGAAAGGAAATCAGTGACAATTTCTCATTGTACCTGCAATGCAACAGTCCATCTTGGTTCTACAAAGCAATTAAGTACCTCATTAACTTTAAGCACCTGCTTAATTCCCATGGCTTTGAAATCAGTGGAAATTAAATGCTTGTTCCTGAATTTGTGCAGGAAAAACATGCCTGTTAAAACTTGCAGAAAAAGAAGATTATGTCTGATAAACTTGTTATAGATTGGTTTAATACACTTTATCATATTTAACCTTCACCTTTGTTACATAAAGAATCAGACTAGTGTCCACATGTCTGACGACATATAAGTTGTATCTTCAAACAACGCACCAGACATTAGGTGACCGTAACAGTCTATCTAGAATTTGAAATTACACTTATCTACTCCACTGACTACTACTAC
>Ga0181612_130123_pt1 | contig 16339 bp, 7 predicted proteins | sample HoacroProtozoa21_FD_119630 | JGI IMG/M metagenome (GOLD analysis project Ga0181612, IMG submission 119630) | Hoatzin crop microbial communities from Cojedes, Venezuel. Combined Assembly of Gp0051906, Gp0051904, Gp0051908
CCCTCTGATCATTTTTGTGGCCTCCTCTGGACCCACTCCAACAACTCCATGTCTTTCCTGCGCTGAGGGCTCCAGAGCTGGATGCAGGACTCCAGGTGAGGTCTCACCAGAGCAGAGCAGAGGGGCAGAATCGCCTCCCTTGACCTCCTGGCCACGCTGCTCTTTGTGCAGCCCAGGATACGGTTGGCTTTGTGATTTTTGATACCTCAAACTTTCTGTTGACCAGCAAACGGCCTTTAATCTTCATGCCTTGGTTTCATGTCAGTCACATGGGCACTTCTTGACCTTGCAGGGGTTAGGGATTAAATTAATGGAGCATGCAAATACTGTAAAGATAAGTTTCATGAACTTCTGTTGTTTGAGACTCTATGACATTCAGTTGATCACAGGTCAGGATAATTATTTCAGCTCTGTAGGCAGAGTTTGGAATAGATGCAAGAGGAGCGCTGGGAGGCTGTGTTCTCTCTCCTGTCTAAAAAAGCACAGAGGATGGGCTTGCTAACTGCTTGCATTAACTAACTGTATTCCTTTTCTATCCCTCTGCTTTCCAGCATTAGCCTACAATAATCATAAAAATGTAGTGGGGAAAAACTAAAAAGGAATCAAAATTTGAAATTTAGAGGATAGTTTTCCTCTGCCAAGGATACGGGAAGCATGGAAAGATGATTGTTGTTAGCATGTTTCCTGGAAAAAGGTGATTGAGACAGATGCAGCTGGGTGTAATCTTTAGGCAAAACTAGACTGTAGCTGTTAGTGCTACCTTAGCAGTCTGAGGAGGGAGAGAAGGGCTGTCTTCCGCCATTTTCAATACATACCGAATGAGAAGTCGGGTAAATACAGCGTGGAACACGCAGGGATCTCAATTTCACCGTCGGATGAGATGACTGCTGGCTGTTTAAGTGTGTACATCTAAATATGGTTTAGACAGGGCGCCACAAATGCACAAAGAAGTCTGATGTGGAGACCCGACAGAGAAGGGTTATGGCTGGTCCTGGGGTCCTGAGCATTACAGAAGCTGCTTAATTTAGAACCATGAGACCATCAAACATTGCAGTGTGCAAAGGGTAAATATAGCTCCCGATTTGGGAGGTATCAGGTTCAGAGTGGAAGAAAGACAGAAGCAATCAAGGCAAATTCTGTGACTAGTATGGAAATATTCGCTGCAGTCATTCCGTTAACCTCGGGCACCAAATATACTTTAGGGAAGCATTAGAGGAATGTGTCGCTTGGCAGCGTGTGCCTCTGCCGCACTGCACTCCCATGCGGGTCCCTCCCCAGCTGCTCCCTTGCACATTGTGTGTCTGTCAAGCAGGTGTTCACAGAGCGTCTAGAAAGCAAAGTACTTGAGTATTTTGCTTTCCTCTTAAACTTACACTTGTGTGTTTTGATTGAGCGCCGCAGAAAACTGTTGATTTTTATTACCCTGCCTTTCTGTACATTGCTGGGAATAAGTGACTTCCTCCAGAGTTCGTTCTTCTTTAGGCGTGGGAGGGCAGATTTTGGGGTCCAGTTCTGTTTTGTTTGTGGGACCCATTGACTGCTATGGCTTGGAGTTGGGTCCCTGATGGAGTGCTTGTTGCGAAGCTTCCTATCGTGATGCTGAGAGGCGGAGAAGTCCTTCCTCATCAGCTCTTTGACAGGACACCCTGATATTGCTGCTTTGCTGCTCACCTGTGCCAGGTAACTTCAATCGCTTCTGTCATCTGTCTGCCAGCACTGGCAAAGAGTGAGGCAAAAGGTCTCCAGCTGGTTTTATTGGTTGTGGAGCACTTTTTGTTTTGGGAGAAATGTGTTCTGTCTCTAGGACAGTTTCCATAGCTTTGAAATTTTTGTTTCTCTTTGATACAGTTGGTTCACACAAAGTGATCTGGCATCATCAGAGACAAAATCCATATCTGTGTCTGCAGTTAAATCCAGCTCAACCCCAAAGCTGATGATGGAGATGATAAACTATTCATAAACATTTTTTTTGCTGATACTATCCATAGCTGCTGTGCAATCATGAAAGGATGCTACTGTTCCAGCCTTGATAAGCAGGTCTTGAATTGCACTTTGAGGAAGCTGCTTTTGGATAAAGGCGTCTTTGACTCTTCAGAGCTGGAATGCTGCATGATGTGTGAAAATACCAGATAATCGATGACTGGGGCAGGAGAAAAAAATGTTACAAATATATTGAAACTTCTAAGGCAGGACAGCAGAGGGAGCCATTGATATTTGGTTTGTTTGCTTCTCTTTTAAGGAAAAAATTATAAAACCCACCCCATCAAACTTCACGTTGTAGAGCATTTTTCCCCTTCACATTTAACTGAATAGACAGATGAGCATTTAGGAAAAAAATCCATGTTCAATACATTTTACACTAGTGTCACTTGTGATATTGAGATGCTCCAGATACTTGATAATATTCACATTCTGGGCAGCTTCCTAAATTAATTCTGAGAACATAAGTTTGGGGAGCAATCAATGACATTAGTTTGTCGTATGCCACAGTCTCTACTAGAATGTGCAATATTGTTTATTAAAATCTGTACTGTAAACCTGTGTTATTTTTAACCTGTGCTTATACTGGCCTCATTTTTATATCTACTGCTATTTCTTTCTACGTTTTTGGGTTTATTTCAGTCTATATATTACCATATGTTTGCACAGTGCCTGAAGCTGTGTGGGCTTTGCAAGAATGTTAACAGAAGTTCCCAAAAGCAAGCTATGCGTGCACAAAATGTGTTTCCATGTCTTCAAAAAAAACTTATTCAAGGATAGACTGTGGTAAACGGGTAAGAGAAAAAAGGGCATTTAAATTCTTATTATTGACTCCTCTTGTTACCTGCTAGAAACCATGACAAAAAAAATGCCAGCTCATAGTGCTATGTACAGTCTCTGCAAACATATTGAGGCATGTGCTCCCTGAATGGAACCGTGCGGCATAAACTGTGGCGTGGAAGGAGAAAGCGGAGGTGGAAGACGAAGTTAGCTGCCTAGAGCAGATTGATGCCAGTTGAGATTTTACTCCAGGCATCATAGTTCCTGTAAACTAGAGCTAGATTATGATGTTTACATTAGAAGCAGTGTTTAGCATGCTTACTGCATTTTGTTTGCTTTGGGATTCTGCTGTCACGCAATACCTGTTCTCCAGTTCTGAATAGCAGTAGTGAGTATCATGTATACGCTTCATGATGATTTCCGTTTAGTTACATCCTGAATGCACATCGGTCTCCAAAAGCAACTATTCTTCAGTTCACAGTTTTCTTTTTTTTTTTTTTTTTTTTTTTTTTTTTTGAAGAGCTCAAACATACAACACTGATTCGATATTTGAACACTCCTTGTATCTTTGTTAGAGGAGATTTTAACTTCATGCTTTTCTTGCCATCCTGTCTTCACAATTGTTCTGGTGTGCCTTCTAGAGCTGCTGAATGTTTGTTGGCAAACATGAATGTTGGAATGGGCCTGGACAAACTTTTTTTAACATTTGCCGATGTGGGCAGACAGCATGCACATCTGCCTTGTTATCAAAGGGCACTGAAGGTTTTCAGTGTTTGGATATGTAGAGTGGAAACTTCAGTGTCTATTAAGGCATGGTTCATAGTCGTTGTTCCACTGTGAAGTAATCTACATAGATCTATCAGATCTTTGAAATCAGTCCAGAGTTCAGTGCAAATTAAATGTTTTTTTTTTATAATGAAAGATTTAACAGAAGATCATTAGGCATCAATGGAAAAAGATTTACCTGAAGATAAAAATGCACTCAGGACCAAAGCCTCTGTCCTCACTTTAGAAAACCTAGGCTTGTATATACACACACAAAAATGAAAGTCCGGAGTTTAAATGTGTATGGAAGTGAGACTTTGCAGACATGTTAGAAGCCCTAATTGCAGCCAGAGTGCCCACTATTGTTTTCCTGCTGGCATTTCTGCTTCTATACCACCTGTAGAGCTAAATGTTTTGTAAGGAGGGACAGACTTGTTGACCCTGTCGCTTCTGTGCAGTGGTCAACTCCCTCTGTGTCAGCTCTGGCAGCAGTTTTAAAACATAGAAAGTTAGATGGGAAACTAAGCTGCCAAAGGGTTTATACCCAATATGATCTCCTTGGAGTGCATTGTATGATCAAATCTGCTGTCTGCAACTTCCTGGTCCGTGGAAAGCCCTTGTGCAGTAGATGAGACGTAGTACGTGCTCCTTCAAGAGCTGCAGCACAGAGGCGGTGTGAAAAGGGGAGAATTTTTAAATGGCATTTGTGTCATCTTAATCCTCTTCTGCTTTCTGGTGTCTGATGTTCCTTAGAGTGTCTGTGTGCTTGGGTTTCTTCTAGTAATGTGTGCCTCTGTGGCAGTGTGATGTGTTGCATTTGCATCTGGGAGGGGACCTGTATTGGCAGTCAGGGTCCTGCTTATGCCAGTTCCTGAGCTGCAGCAAACCTCCTCCCTAGCAGGGATAACGTTAACTTGTCTAGTTGCTGCTAATTGAGGTAAAAGGTGTGCAAGAAGGTGGTAACTGGACTTATTTTAAAGAGGAGGTCTGCTCATTAACCACGGAGTAAACTGTTCCTCAAAGAGCAGCTCCTGGAGTCCTTGTGGCTTGAGGATAGATTTAGTTCAAAACTAATTTTAGAAAGTATTTCAGGAACAGGAAAATATCAAGAGGGATGAAGACAAACATCAGGTACTGTTATACTGAGGACCTAAGACTTTTCTGGGTCACCCGAGGGTGATTTTTACCAAATGTTAAATGGGTAGTCATGAGATCATGGGGTTGTCTGTACTCATCTGTGTGGTATTATATCTGGAAAAAGGAGAGCAGGGGAATTCTGGATATAGTGTGAACCAAAAGGTTAGTGTAAGCATTACTATAAAGATGATATAGGAAGATACTAAAATAGCTTTGAGTTGTAAATGATAAGCAATGTAACTGCACAGCATCTGTATCTGGTAGGGCCGATGGCTGCCCAGATACAAGAAAAGTGAATAAACAGGTCGATGTCCTGTGGAACTGGTAGGATCAAAAGTCCCCCTTGTAAAAGACCTGCATGTAGAAAATTGTGACCATGGGAAACTGAGTGCCTGGTTCGGTGCTGACATTTGGGATGTCTCAGCTGGGAAGTTCAAACGTGATAATACATGTTGTAGTATCTGTGGTATTGAGTGTATCTGTTAGCTTCACAAACTCTCAGATAAAGAGATTCTAAAGTGGACATTAGTCATGTGCAGTCAAAATAATCCAGGAGTCCAGCTCTGACATCTGTTAACAAATAACTGGGGAAGAAATTCATACTTCCCAACAGGATTCCAATACCATTAATGAGATGTGTGCTGTTAGGTATGATCCTGCAATATTTTGGTGCCCACAAATGATGATTGTGTTATTTAAACAGAAATGATAGAAATTCTTCTTGTTTTGGTGAACCTATTAGTCTTTGTTCTAAAAAAAATAAAGCTTTCAGGAAGAAATCTGTGCACATAGGGGTCTGCAGAGAAAACCCAGGCAACTAAAATCAGGATTCTGGGTATTCATACAGTCTTAGATTGCTAGAAGTACTCACACTGACTTAAAAATCAAACCAATATATTGTGTTTTGCCTGGACTTGGATATTGACTCTGAAATCGGAGCATCAAAACATGGACTTGTTCTTGCTTTTGATTTTTTTAAAGCATCGAATTTATTTCTAAATTCTTGAGATTTAGGCTTACCAAAATTTAGAGCTGAGAAGAATGAGTGTTCTCTTCATTATTATTTTAATTCAATAACTCTGCTACAGCTATAATTTGATGAAATTTTGCATTGGACAGCAAGGGAAGAGCAATAAGCTTCTGTCCTTTTTAAAGTCTGGTCCTTCTGAAATCTAATGGCAACAATTTATTTGCCTTAACAGATTTTCCACTGCTGTTCATTGAAATGGATGTGCAGAGGACTGGGGACATTAGTTTTTAGCTTAAAGAAATCATAATATTTTTAATTGAAGTTTAAGACCATGTGTGAATCAAAATTAAAATTTACATTCTGTATAGTAATTATATTTTAAATCCTGTTATACCAGCTAATTCTTTAATTAAGATAATCAATGTTTTACTTAAAAGTATAATGCCTGAACTTAAAGTATCATTTAAGAAGTGTCTTCTGTTTTTTCAGAAGCTCACCAAGACCTTTTACAAGTCAAGTTACAGATATTCCTAATCTCCTTGATGTTTTTAACAGTAGAAAATTTTCAAAATAATAAAATGAGGTTTGCAAAAGGAGGGAAATCTGTTTTTTCTTTAATCTTCCTATTTTAATGTATGCTTATGACATGAGAGAAAGCTTTCAACTAAAACAACCTTCATACCATCTTTATGATTTATTTTCACTCTTGCTCCCACTTGTTCATTCATTCAAGTTACCCATTTGATGGTGGATGGTTGGACATGTTATCATCTTCCTCTTAGAAGAATTATGTCCATCATTTGCTGTCTATGGGTTTTTACAGTTAATTTGAAACAGCTCCTGAGTTGAAAATGCAAAAATCTGATAACCTGAAGTTCTAAGAACTTGCAATTAATTTAAAGCATGTAAGTTTTAAAAAAATAAATAGTGAAGGAAATCGCAAATGAGAAGAAAAGGTTGAAGAATTTTGATGGCTATTTTAAACAACATTTGGATAATACACAGGTTTCCAGTAAACAACAGTAGAGTGAACCTTTTTTATTTCAGTAGTTTTGTTGATATAATTCTTTTTTTTTCCCTGCTAACTAATGACGCCATTCTTAATTTCTAGACAGAGCATCAAATAAAAGCTGGGGCACTCTGGCATATCTGTCCATTGTAATTACTCCTGTCATGTAGTAATATACCTGACAACATAGTATTATACACTGCAACAACCTTCATCTTCCCATATGTAATTGTCCTTCCTTATTGCCATTCACATGTCTAGATAGTTAGGTAGTTTTCAGTTATGGCTGCTAAAATTATGAAGTTGATGCTGAAACTCTTGTCACTTCTTGCAAATGTAATGTCTGACCTTCATAGCTGTATTCTGCCATTGGGACCCAGAAATAAACAACTCATCTTGTTGGCACTTTTATTCCTGTGGGCAGATGTACACTCATGAGATCCTCAGGCTGGAAGTTACTCTGCAAACTTTGACAACTTAGCTGCTTGTTAACAAAGCATTAAAAAAAAAAAAAAGGCAAAACCAAACAAAGAACTGAACAGGCCAACCTGCAGCTATATTCAGAATGATATTGGTTGGTGTTTGGCACTGAAAATGTCCATCCACTCTGGGGTCCGGTCGCTTGTGGAACTACTCTGTGGCCATAAACCATGGTCCCATATTGTAGATACTGAGCTGGTGTGTGCTGTTAGCTCTTTGAGGTGGATCTTCATGTCTGAAATAGGTCACCAGGCATCAGAGCTACATTCTGTGTTGCTCCTCAGAAAGGCTGAGATCTCATCTGTGTTACTGACATCAAAGGTTGTTGATGCCTACTACTAGATTTCTCAGAGGCTTTGGCCATGTGATCTTTAATATCCTTCAACTTTAATGTTATTAAACAAAGCTGAATGCTACCTTAATTCCAGATGCAGTTGCATGAAGTTTGGGTCTGTTTACTTCTCCCAGAGGCTACTACTAGTTTCAGTATTGAAATATTTGGTTATGGTTAAGTTTGGTTTAATTTGACTCATTCTGTCTTCAAAGAATTCTGAGTTTTTTAGAACTAGATCATTTTATGACCATTTATAGATATAAAAACAATGAACGGGAAATTAAGTTCTAATCTAAATTAGATTTTCCATTAGCCAAGCACAGTATGAGACTTTTTGCCTTCAGAAATTTGTTTTCTTTCTCTAATTAACTACAAATAATAGGTCTTAAACCTATTGAAGAGTTTGTCATGCTTGTGGTGTTACTTATTGCCATCACAGTTGTGATAGATGTCTCATGTTACTGACTTGAAAAAGGATACTGATGATATACAGTCAGGATAGCCCCTTTCTAAACACTTGATCCAGGGATCTTTTACTACAACATTAAAGCACTAATTTTTGAAAAGTGGGATGGAAGAACTGCAGTCCGTTGCATTGCATATCAGGTTATATAGTCCGATGGACAGAGTAGAAGCTGAATTGTCATGAGATGCAGTTTCTGCATTAGATTTTCTGTCATGTTATTACTTAACTGTTTTAGGCCTTACGTTATCCACTTTCTGAATAGGAATGCCAATGCTTCACAGTTTGGGGAGTGAGCTAATTCCTCTGAATGAGGAAGAAATCATCAACTAAAAATCTGTACTTACTCTGACACAGATAAATTAGGAAAAAATGTACTTAATCTAAATAAACATTTGTAGCATTTATTACACTTTCAAAATACAGGGTGTAGGTTTGTATTTATTTTACTGTTGGGCATACAGCTTAGGGGCATGAGTGGACAAGTGAGATGCAGTGTTTTCCTGTACATCCAAAACAGTCCCGCAAGGTTTTAAGAAGTAGAAACTGCACAAAGGAGTCAAAAACAAAAAAGTGTTCCGACATATTCAAGTTTATAACATTTGAGTATGGAAGATTATATCTGAGTTCCAAAGCATTTCATATTTACCACACACAAATTGGAACTCATGGGAACTTTAGAGGGTGCACTGCTTAAAATGTTATTCAAAAGAAAGTGTAATAAAAAAAAATGTAAAGATTAAAAGTTAGTCACAAATTATCAAAAACCCAAGGCTTTCCCCCAAAGCATCGTAGCTTTAAATAATTAACTACACTCATGTTTGATCTTGACACTGAATTCAAATCCAGGATAGACTCCAGACCCAAACTGAAAGAAAATGCTGATATTTTTCTACCCTCATTTGCAAGATCTCTGCTCAATACCATATTGCTTGTTTACTTCACTATGATGCTCCATTTATCTAGTTATGCTCCATAACACACATACTTGAATATTTAATCGTGGAGTCTGGGCTCCTGGGCAAAGAAAAGGCTTGATCTGTTGAGACTGCCTGGATCATAGGCCAAAAAACTAAGCCATGGATATGCTTTCCTCTGGCCTGACTGGGAATTTGTACTTCAGATTTAATTTCGGCATCAAATACTAACTCTGTATTAGCTGCATACTTTCTCTTACATTTTAATTTGACCTACAATCTTGTTTAAAGCATCCCTCAAGAGATCATTCACCCAACTTACTCTTTAGCAAACTGTGCCCTCTGTTTCCGCTGCTTCATTCCCTCTTTCCAGCCGTCACAATGTCTTCTCCAGCACTGCTCATCAGGTACGTCTCCCTCACTCGCTCTCTGACTGTCGAGCAATCAGTGTTGATATCAGCTCTTGGGTTTTTCACTCCCATCCTCACTTTGGCTTCTCCAAGATCACTGGAAGTCCTGCCTGCTATCATTTTTGCTTTTCTTTTCCAATTCTGTGCTAGGCTATTTCCTGTTCTGTCTCTTTCCCTTGTACTCCCCGTAAGCAACTTTCATGAGCTCCTGATGATTTCTTGCTATTTTGTAGAGGTGATAAGACTCACTTTGACTACATGTCATTTGGAAATTCAGTCTGGTTTTAGCCTTTATTCCTCTATGAATGTCCAATCTTTAACTCGAATCCCCAAAAGGTCTATATTTATAGCCTTTGTATAGATACAAACATGTTTTATTTCATACATACACACAGGTATATATAAAGCACACATATATAAAAAGAAGACAAACTTTCCTTTCTGTTATATATTCACACTTCCAAATTGTATTTTTATCTCTGAAGGCAACTTGGCTTTCTTACTTCATTCAGACCTATAAAGGAAGGTGTATTTTTGGGTGTTGTCTTTGCGTCTCTTGCATGTTACAGCCAATGGTTGCAGATTTTTCTGGTATTTCCAAGAGAGATGGTCTTTTCAATTGAATTACACAGGTAAAATTATTCTGATTTTCTGTGTCAGTTATTATAATGTCTAGCAGGGCATGGGCATTGCAGCGTTAGTCTATCCAAATGTGCAGGACACACCTGAAAAGATGTGGGGTTTTTTTTAAGACCATTACATAGACTTCATCTTCTCTTTAGCACATCACGCACAAGCTTCATTTCACAGTTCCTTCCCAGCCTACCTACCTTCTTTCTTTCACTGTGAATATGCCAACTTTTTCCTCTGAAGTAGCCTAACATGCCAATTTCTTTGTCTGTTAATTTTTCATATAAATACCATCATTCTTTTTCATGCTACCAACTTATCTCTGTACCCTCCTTCAAAATCATCTTCTTCTCTGTGTCTTTATTGCCATTGTAACTTTGATGTATTTCTTCTTCCGTCACCTTAGAAACTCTGCATGTTTAGGCAACGACACTTTTTTTCTGTTGGTTTCTATTTTGTCCTACTGCTAGAAGGAGTCCTGGTCCATGACCAAGTCTCCTAGATCCTGTCTTAATATGAATAATGTAGAAGTGTCAATTTACAAATTAAAGTTTCGGGGTTGTTGTTTGTTTTCTAAGGCACAATCTGGATCTGCTGAAAAATCCTGAAACTTATTAAATCACAAAATCTACATTCTTTCCCAAAAGAGAGTCCCAGAGTTGGCCTTAAATTGTTTGATGATAATAATAATTTATTATTTATTAATAAATATGATTTATATCCTACCTAAAAGTTCATTTTTTAAATGGAAAAATTTTAACCCCTTCTAGAGCTGTGAAGGATGCTCTGGTTTTGGGGCTGATAAGTGGGTTTTCAGAACTGTATGTTTTTCCGTCTCATCAGTGAATCCCAAAGAAAAGCATAGAAAAGCTCACTGCTGACGTTCCAATCTGTATTGATCAGCTGACCCACCCTTTGGCCAGGACAAATCGTAAAGCACTTGCACTGTAAATATTTGCTGTCAATCACGTAGCACCTGGGCACTCAGAAAGCGAACAGACCTCTGTTGAGGTCTCTGTCATGTACTTCTGTGCCTGTCACAGAAGACTTCTCTGTACTTCATGGAAAACCTAAACTAGCTAGCAAGAGGAAGACAGTGTTGTAGTGTATTGCCTTTGCATTGTACTTTGTCTTTTTGTTTCTCCTTTTGATCACTTATCTTAACAATTTAAAAAAACAAACAAGTATTATTTAACAGGTGAGTGCTTTTTAAATGTCACCTGAATCTCCTGTAATAGTCAATAGGATCTTAGTCATTGTCTTTGAAGGAAGATTTAAGACTTGGTTTTTTCTTGTGGGAAGGAGAATACTTCTTAATTAAAGAGGGAGCAGTAATATTTTTCAGTGCTGCTGATGCTGCTGGCGGAAGGCGAAGTGCTTTGCGAGCTTGCGGTGTCTCCGGAGGCATGGTGAAGGCAGGTGACTTGCTGCAGCCATGGACCTTGCAAGTGTTCTACTTCCAGCCACGCTTCCTTCTCCAGCCTTGAAACTTCGTGGTTAATCACTACTTTTTTTTTTTTTTTTTTAAGAGAAACTTGCATTTTCTGTTTGCCAGCAGATGGCAGTGGTGTAGGAGTCTTGAACATACCATAACCGTCAAGAAAAAAGGGCTTTGCTACAAGTGTTTGCAGGCTGCTGTGTACTCAGTCTCTTCCAGCTGCAAGGGGATTATGAACTTATTTCTCCTTGCTCTGCACAAATTGATTCATCTCATCAGCACTTTCTGATCAATTGATACGTTTTTGAAAGCATGTTTTTGGCAATTACTTTTTCTAGTGTGTGAAATGATACCATCTTGAGTATTGATGAAAAAGAATGCTGATACAATAAACAGAAGTACTTTATACACAGCCTTTCCCTAGTGACATAGAAGCATTGAGCATCTTCAAGTGCTTTTACTTTTAGAAATAACCAGGTGAACATTTTCTGACTTTTAAATTAGTCTTTTTAAAAATCTGTTTGTATCACGATGCAGGATTTGAAATCAACTTGTTTTGATAATTTTTAATTTCTAAGGATACATCATTCTGCATTTATAAGGAGTGGCTTTATGGGAGGGGGATATAGTGAGCAGTTAACCTCTTGTTTACACGAGCAGGTATGGGTCTTGCTTCCATCTCCTGCGATGTGGTCCTGACTCCACAGCCTCCTTCCACTCCAGTCCGTGCTGGACTGGGGTGCCCACTTCCACAGTGTGCTCTACTGGTGAGTCAGTCATGCCCACCAACACATAGATGCCAGAAAGTAAGTATTTCAGCCTCATGCTGAAACTCCCTACTCAATTGCTATCTAAACCTGAATATACCTGCACTCTAGAAGTTTATTGATTTTTGGATGTTAAGAAAAAGTGATAAAATTGCATTCAATGAAAGGACACAATTGTTTTAATTTTGTAAGTGCCAGGCATCCCAGTACCTTATCTGTGCTCGAGTCTTTTCAGCATTCAGAAAACTGAGTGTTTCTCTGCTTATGTCCCTGACAGAGTAGGCGAGATGTGAGACTGACTAACATGGACTGATGGAATCGGGTCCCTCATAAATTCAGTTGTTGGTTCTGCTCTTGTTTTTACCACAGCTGAAGTCTGAAATTATGGTGACTCTCTTCTGTGTAACATCTTATTTCTAAAGTGCACCAAGCATTTCTCAAAAGCTCTTGAAGTCATCAGCTCAGCTTCACTACACTTGTGTCAGGAGCTTGCTTCCTAGTCGATGAGGGGAGAGGGGCAGGTTGTCTCCAGTCACAACTCAGGTCTTCAGAATATGGAGACAACTCCCAGAGGCTCTTTCATTTTTGCCATGTAAAGAAGTTTAAAACTACTAGGCTCTAGCCTACTGCAGCTGGACTTTCAGTGTAGGGTTTTTGGTCAGTTGGCTGAACTTGGGTGACGTTAATCTCTACCACAGCTAAGAGTCTGAGTGAAGAAAACCAACATGTGTAGCTATTCTTCATAGTCCTAGAGTTAATTTGGAAAAAAAACTCATTTGAGAAGGAATTTGAGAGGTGGGCAGCTGTATAAGTAATTGACTCAAGTGGGAGGTCTTGCACAGAATTATCAGTATGGATGAAAACATGAAAATAGCGGAGAAATTGCTAACTGTAGATCACCTTCTGAATTTAGCACCAGGAGTGCAGGAGAAGGCACAAAAAAAGAATAAAGCAACAGAAAAGGGAAAAGTAAGAAGAGTGTTTAAAGGAGGGGAGAAGTTGTTCAGTGGAAGGTCAGTGAGGTAAGGACTGAAAAAGTGTGGTGGAAATATTTGCAAGAAGATGATTTTAGGAACTGGAAAAATGATTGGCTATATAGGTAAGGAAGCAATGAGTGATGTTATCAAGGAAGTCAAGTAGGGGTGGCTGAGGTGACTAGTATTCTTCTTCTCTTCTGTAGAAGATGACAGAGGTGATATGTTCGTATGCCAAAAAGTACCTTGACTAACTGCAAGGAAAAGGTCCTTGAATATTTCATGCCACATATTGCAAGTGCGCATTTCTCTGTAATAAATCCTAGCCTAACCCCGTTTTCTGACTGAATTGTAGTAAGTATATAAATATAATCTACTTGTAAGTATAATTAAATATGAGACAAAAAACTTCTGAAAGAATCCACATTAGACATGACAACCTTAATTTTGCTTAATTTTACTGTCTTTTCTTTATCTCCTGGATTTTCTTCTCATGGCAGTACAAATTATGGCCCTGCTATGTGGCCACAAGTTTTAAGCTGAGGGCAGCTCACAGAAGGGATATATTGCATCACTGGTCCTACTACATACTGGTACCTGAAATTTAAGAAGCTGTCATTACTTCTGTTGTTGTTTTTAAGCTTCTATCATGTTTAAAGAGGCAGTGGTAAGTACCAGCTGCTACAAAAAAAATGCTTTAGTCTTAAATTCAGAATCTTTTGGTGAAAAAAAGTTTCAATTACATTTTAACACTAATTTTCTCAGGGAGCAAGAGACACCAAACAGCCCTATTGCCAAGTATCTCTTATCAGCTAAAGCCAAGCATTTAATTGCTTATGTATTGTGAAATTTATATAGGCTTCTGGCCTTTCTGAAATATGCAATATTCAGGCTCTTCAGCTCATTTCAGTGTTTCACATAGGAGGTGTGTGGATGAATTCTGACTTCCACTTGGTAGCCTGCAGGTCATTTTCTGCATCAAAATAATTGAAAATATGTAGAAAAATTAGGAGTTGTCAAAGATCAAATCAATGTTTAAAAGAAAAAAAAAATCGTCCTCAATTGCAGCTCATGATTTGGTGGTTGTACAGCACTGAGTGCCCAGGGTTCTGGGCTGGGGATAGAGAACATTATTGCAATACAAATAAAGACTGCGCACACTTCAGTGATTTAATATAGTGCTTACAGGGCCAGCGAACTGCATCAGTCAGTGCTTTCTGTAAATACTGAAAACTGCTCATATGAATTATCAGCATGCTTATGTAGCTCCAATATTGTTTACTTTGTACTATGCCTTTTAATTTTTGATGGCACTGCCATTTTAAGAGAGAATTTATACAGTGTATCTCAGAGAAGGAGGTATGTTGCACTTAAGATGAAAATGGGTTCACTGCATCCAAGGTGAAGTAAGACTATAAGCATAATTTTTCTGTTCACCATTAAAACCTATCAGTGAGTAAAAACTGGAGGTACAAGTTTGCCCATAGAAGCATAAGTGTGTGTCCCACAAATATGCAGGTACCCTTAGCTCCCGCTCCAATTAACAGAATAATGGTGTGTGGGGGTGTGTGTGTGCTTTCTAATCCTTGTTGGATGAAAATGATATGCAAGGTTCAAATCCAAAGGAAGAGGGGTATGGGATAGAAGAGGAAGGTAGGAGGGGGAGGAGTAATAAACCGTCTGTCTGGTTTTGAGATTATTTCATCTCCTGGCTGTGAGGAGAGGTGAGGTCTCACACCGTCCGACACGGTGAAGGGACTTACGGGGCCAGAGAGGGCTGGTGCTATGGGACTAGAGAGGCTGGAATGGAGATGCAGGGAGAGGGAAAAATCTTTACAGTTGATGGAAGCATTAGCAGCCAACCTGTCAAAAGCATCGTAAGAAGAAATGAGTGATGTTGCAAATGAAGACAGTTGGGCTTGCAAGGCCAGGCAACTATTTCAGTGAAAAAAAGGTGCCCTTATACCAGCAGGACAGGGGCAACGCTCTTGGTGATCCATACCAGGACAGGGCAGCATACAGTGACCAGTAGAAAGAGACTCTGATTTCCTTTCAAGGCGTTGTGTAAACATACAGTGTCTGCAGATACCTGTTGAAACTGTGTGCTTGCAATTCTGTTACAATTGCATCAGTCACTCACCCTTTTGCCCGTGATTTGTGAAGAAGAGGGAAGTTAAGCAGGCAAGTAATGCTGCTGTGTACTTTGTGTCCTGTTGATGGAAACCAGTATTTTATGAATCCAGGGATGTTTTGGAATGCAGTAAACTCTGCTAGAATATGTTTTTTATGATTACCAGAAATGCCATAACATTTCAAGGTACTAGCTTCTGAGGGTAGATTTATATGATTGAAAAATCTTTGAGGAGAACAGATGTGAACACTGGAACCAAATGAGAGCATGTATTTCTCACATCTGTCCCTTTAATTTTCTGCATATTTGTGAGTCTGTCTGGAGTCGTGGGATGCTATATCTGTCGTATGCCAACAGATGGCAACATTATAAGTCCATTTTTAAAGATGGTTAGAAATAACCAACCTCTCAGCTGCTCCAAATTTAGTCAGAAAAAAATGAGGAAAATTAATCGTGTCTTTCCTTGGATGTAAAATGATTTTGTGTGCCAGCTGAAAAACCAACAAACTACCCCAAAAAACCTCATCAAAAACCCCACAATCACAGGTACAGTTATTTTTTCCTTCATTTCTATTAATTCTTCCAGCACCTCCTGTATTTCTTTCTTTTACATACTTTACATGAAATTTAATATTCAGTGTTGTTTGACCTGGATTTAAGATGTTACCTTTTCGTGAGTATGTATGAAACAATGTTCAGTGATGTTTCCTAAGCCTTTTGAGATCCCAGAAGTAATAAAACTTTAACGTAGATAGACATCTCAGGTGTTTTCTGTTTGTTTTGTTCATAAGTTTGTACAATATTTTATCAGAAGCAGCAATAGCAACACAGAAGTCACAGGGTGAATTCCCATTGTTTCACATTATACAGGAATCGAAGGAGATGAGCCATTGATCCTGCTAGTTTAAACTACGACGCTTTATAAGAATACTGAATGAAATTCAGACCGAGCCTTTGCAATTTACAAATAATGGAATTTGCTTGGCTTGCTGCAGCCAGCTCACTCGTATCACTGGGCCGTGCATGGTGCATCGATGGGTTGGGAGGCTCGTGGCAGTTTGTCCAGCCTGCTCAGCAATTCAGCGAGTGACTCCAGGGGGTAGCACAGCAGTGCTGAATGATGAAATGGGGTGGACAGTGAAGAGAGCTCAGAG